>Ga0255039_10000028_pt1 | contig 40901 bp, 29 predicted proteins | sample BC1_12_1_MG_FD_181713 | JGI IMG/M metagenome (GOLD analysis project Ga0255039, IMG submission 181713) | Seawater microbial communities from Strait of Georgia, British Columbia, Canada - BC1_12_1 | ecosystem: Environmental > Aquatic > Marine > Strait | place: Canada: British Columbia | collected... | reverse complement strand
GGTTGGCTCACGTAACTGTAGTTTATATGGGCAAGAACAGGCGTCTCGATTTGCCCACCTATTATCAAGCTGTGGCTTTACAATCGTAAGCGGGCTCGCCCGCGGCATAGACACCGCAGCGCATCAAGGGGCGTTGGCTGCTAAAGGGAGGACGATTGCCGTTTGTGGTTGCGGCTTAGGGTATATATATCCCCAAGAAAATCGTTCGCTAGCCAATAAGATAAGACAATGCGGCGCTGTAATCAGTGAGCAACCGATTTACACCAAACCGTTGGCACACTATTTTCCTCAGCGCAATAGAATTATCTCTGGCCTCACACTCGGTACCATTATCGTTGAAGCACAACACCGTAGTGGCGCCCTAGGCACAGCGCGTTGTGCCCTAGAGCAAAACCGAGAAGTCATGGCCCTTCCAGGGCATATCAATACACCTGGCGCTTCTGGCCCCCATCAACTTATTAAAGATGGTGCAACACTCATCGAAAACATTCAAGACGTCGTCGAGGCATTAGGTCATATTGGTGACAAGCTCAAAGTGCACACCACAGATGTCACGAATGCCGTTATTTCAAAAATGGAATCCCCAAAAAACGATCTATCTAAAATCCAGATCGAAAACATGAACCTTAACGATACGCAACAAGCAATACTTAACGTGCTCACAAAAAAACCGATGCACCTCAACGATATCGCCGAACAAATACCACTCCCCCCCGGCAAAGTGAGCGCAAATATAACATTGCTACAACTCAAAGGGCTTATCGTCGCAAAACCTGGATCGTATTATCATATATAATATTATAGCCCATAAAATAATCTCATAAATTATGTTTAGATATTATATTAAACGCCTATAATCTCAATCATAACTTAATTATTTTGGAGAAATAATGTTAATACCCTTTAAAGTTGATGTGCCAGAAGAGCGATGGCCCATTGCAAATTACCTTATTATTTTGATTAATGTGCTGATGTTTATATGGCAATCCACGATGTCACCAGATTTTGGCGAACATCTGGTACTCAAAGGATGGGGGTATTTACCAGGCATTATTGGGTCCGTATGGATTCATGGTAGTTTAATGCATCTCTTTGGTAATATGCTCTTTTTATGGGTTTTTGGCAATGCTGTTTGTGCAAAAGTCGGTAATAAACGATATTTCATTTGCTATTTAATATTAGGTTTTTTTGCAACAACCGCTTACCTTATCGTTAATGGTGCTTATCCCTGCTTAGGTGCCAGCGGTGCCGTTAATGGGGTCGTCGGTATGTATTTGGTTTTATTTTATCGCAATTCCATTTCTTGTTTGTTGTTTCTCTTCCCATTTATCCGTATATTTTCTGTTTCTAGTTTTTGGATAATCCTCTACGGGTCTGCGTTTGACATCATTGGACTCCTCATGGGCAGTCAAGGTATTGCTTACTGGGCCCATTTAGGCGGATTAGTCGGCGGTTTTTTGATGTCGTCTGGATTACTTGAGTATAAATTCATCACCATGGACCGACACGAAGAATCGATATTTGTCTTTTTTCAAAATATAAACCCGTTTAACAAAGATAAGATCGATCAAGCATTTGAAGAAATAAAGATAAATCCCGAACTTCAATGGCCTACAGTTTCACAAGATACAATTCATCAAAGGGTAAAGGGTGAATCAGATGAACAACTAACACCCGAACCTATCGCCAACATGCATACAAAAAAGGATAAAACAGATATGCCATCAACGCCACCTCCAGCGACTATTCGCTTTAGTTGCCGCTGTGGCAAAGTACTTAAAGTCCCCATTATGCATGGCGGGCAATCTGGCATCTGTCCAAAGTGCAACAAAAAGGTGGATATCCCAATTGAATAAACAAAAAGGGTTCTTCAAACATAGAAACCAAAAACTTTCATGACAATACTCGAACTAAATTTTAATGTATATACTCGTGGCAACGATTCATGTAAGACATGAAAATTATGCCTAGAATTGTGTTCATTTGGTGCCATAACAGCACCTTGATTATTGATTTTAACGGCTCTTCAAACATATTTGTGGGTAATTTATACGCTATTCTATCGAAAAGATGCTGTTTGATTTAAAAACAATTAAAAAGAAATATGGAAGTGGAAGCCTTTTTGACGCCCCAACATGCGTTGGGGCTAGTAAGAGCCTTTAACCACTGAACACCCTACGGGCGACACTGAACGATTATCTATTCATAGTCATTTCAACGCTATTGAATCTCGATCTACCCCGATCTGCTTGGGCCAGGCGTCTCAACCGAATACTGTTTTTTTGTTAAAATATCTAAAAACGCACTTTTTAATAAAAACAATTTTCCACCCATACGCTCGATGAGCGCTTTCAGTGTCGCCCTGAGGGCGTTCAGTGGTTAAACTTTTTTAATTATTTCCCGATGCATATCGGAATTAAAATGCATTCCCCTCAAAGTTTTCCCTATCCCTTTTTTTATATTATTGATTTTAACATCATATGCACCCACCAATTATTTTGTAGAGGCACAAAAAAATGAGTCTCAGGACTTGATTGTAGGTAATTCACATGGTCAATGTTTGCAACGCTAAACGAACTTGCCCGTTTTAATAAGCGCATTGATTATTTTTTGGTTACTTGTGGGAAAAGGGTATTTCTCAATTTGCGCGAACGTAACCCATTTGAGATCTTTTGCTTGGGTTGGGTTTGGGGTGCCCTTGATATGCTTGCAAATATAGACGTCTATTGTGATTTTAAAGTGGGTGTAGGCATGCTTTACAACACAAAGCGGTACCTGTGGATTGACTGTTATATTTAGCAGCTCTTTACATTCTCGTATAACTGCTGTTGTTGTGTTTTCTTTAGGCTTTATTTTACCGCCAGGAAATTTCCACAACCCCCCTAGCAATCCTTTTTCTGGCACCTGTTCAATCAATATCTTTTGCTCACCCTTAATTCTTTTTATGATAACCGCTACAGCAATGTCATAATGCGGTACTGGTTTTTTCTTTATTTTAACCGGTAACGCCAATTGCAAATTTTTTGCATATGCCTTACAAACATTATTGAGCGGGCATGTTTCACAGAGCGGTTTCCGAGAGGTACACACACCTGCACCTAAATCCATTAATGCTTGGTTAAAATAACTGGCATTCCCCTTTGGCACCAACACTGTGGCCAAGCGCCACAATTGTTTAACGGTCTCTGGCAACTTTGCCGGTTTTTTGATCGCATAGAGCCGACACAATACACGCGACACATTGCCATCTAATACTGGCGCATCTAAACCAAAGGCAATACTACCGATCGCGCCAGAGGTATATGGGCCAATGCCACTAATGGTTTGTAAATCATCCACATTCGAAGGTAACTTACCGTCATAACGGCATACCACATCTTTAGCGCCCTTGTGAAGGTTTCTCGCCCTGGAATAGTACCCAAGCCCTTCCCACAATTTAAGCACCGTTTGCAAACGGCCTTTCGCCAATTTTTCAACAGTGGGAAACTGGGTCAAAAAGCGATGGTAATATGGTTTAACAGTATTCACTTGTGTCTGCTGTAACATCACCTCCGAAACCCAAATCGCATAAGGATCATTGGTACGCCGCCAAGGCAAATCGCGTTGATAAACAGCATACCATCCCAACAACTGTCGTTGTATCTTCTTATTCTGACCTGCTCGGTTCATATCTATTTTGCAGTGACCACTTTCTGGTAATGTATATTGTGAATAAAATTAATGGGACTGACACTTGTTGGCTGCCCCTACCGTTATCGAGAACAAACGGCATCTTTCTTTACACTTAAAGTGTAAAACATACTACCCCAGGCTGGTATGTATTAGGGTGCTTTCAACGATAAAATAACCACTGGTTTTTTTAATACACCTACTGCCCCCGCGTATTAATTTTCGCGGTGGGTGTGCTCTATGATGTCGGTGATGAGTTTAGCGACATCTTTAGTTGATTGTTTGCGCGCCATTGCATTTAATGTGTGCATTAAACTATGCAATTGTTTATTTACCATACGGTTAGCGACAGCATTAATCTTCTTTTTTTGCGGTTCAGTTAAATCTGTTTGCCCTTTAAAGTAAGTTGCTAACTCACCTTGCCTGATATTATGAAATTTATCTCTAAGTTGACCAAGTAATGGACCAATGTCTTTGATCTCTAACCAATCTTCAAAGTCACTCACTGTTGTTTCAATAATCGTTTTGGCAAGATCAATTTCTTCCTGCCGTGCTTGCATGTTTTCTTCAACGACCAATGCCAAATCATCTACCCCGTATAAATAGACATCGTCAAGGGCATTTATATCTGGAGAAAAGTTTCTAGGTACCGCAATATCGATCACCAAAAGCGGACGCCCTTTACGCTTAGCCATTAGCGCAGCAAACATTTCTTTGTTAAATAGTATTTTTTCAGCTGTTGCCGCTGCGACAATGATATCAGTAGAGACAAATTTTTCACCAAGTTTATCCCACAAAACAGGTTCTATCTTATATTTACGAGCAAGTTTATTTACACGAGATGCTGTACGATTGACAACGCTAATGTTTTTCACACGCAATGATTGGAAATGCTGAATAAGTAATTCACCCATTTCCCCTGCGCCAACAACAGTGACCTCATCATTTTCTATGTTAGAAAAGAGTTTCTGCGCTAGTTCTACAGCAACACCTGCGACTGACACCCTCCGACTGGTAATGCTTGTGGCTGTATAAATTTCTTTGGCACAACCAAATGCGGTATGGAATAATCGGCTTAACACTTTTCCTGTTGTTTTATTATCCCACGCAAGCTTATAACTTTCTTTCACCTGTGCCAAAATTTGGGATTCGCCAACGATCAAAGAATCCAAACTCGCAGCAACTGTCATTAAATGCGTTACGGCCTTATCATCAAATCGTATATAAAGGGCATCTTTAAAGGCAGGTACATGCAAACCTGTAAAGCGACCGATGGCATCTATTAATTCATCAGTAGTTATAATATGATTATCTTCAACCCCTGAACTGGCATCTGAATCTGAAAAAGCGGCATAAAGTTCGACGCGATTGCATGTCGAAATAACGACAAATTCACCACCTGGAAATCTTGATTTAAGGGTAAGTAAAAATTGTTTAGACTGCTCATTTGATAATGCAAGACGCTCTCTCACATCAACAGAAGCGGTTTTATGATTTAATCCAACAACAATAATCGTCATAAGTAGTATTTAACCCTGTAAAACATTATTTTCAACTTAAGTTACCTTGCCCTATACCAAGATACCAAGCTTATTTTAACCTATATTATACCAATAATACAATATATTTCTACTGCAATTCCTATAAGCAGAAAAGCCAATTACTGTAGATCATAAGAGAAAGACGCTTAAGCCAATAGCATGGGATTCAAATCATAATCGTTAATTCAACTCACCACTTTCCCAATCCTTAGCAATATCATCCGCTTCAAAAAACTGAAATTTATCACGTATATCTGGATGGTATGTCAAAATACCGCGCCTCATTTCTTTCAAATAAGCATCAGGTGCATACCGAACCAAATTAGATAGATCATGCCTATCAAATTTTGTCGCCCTTTCAACACCGATCTCCATGTTGGCCCCACCTTCTTTTACTAGCGCAACCTCCCGTTGCTGATATACTAATTCAAGTACATCTTTGGTTAATTCAACACACTCTAACTCTGTAAGTGTAAAGAATTTATGACCATAATTTTGTCGCAACGCGTTAATCTCAACGACAAATCGATCAATAATATCAGCGGGTAGTTTATCGATAACCGCAACAAGTTTTTCCAAATTACTTAATGCCATTTCAACCTCTAAGATAATCAATTGTTTAAAATCACAACACAAGCATTCGTTCAGAATAACTAACGTCTCAAGAGATATCGTGCCACATATTGTGTATATCTAACAGACATTATAGATATATATCGGCCATATTGCCTTAGCATAAAATAGGGGGAATCCCCTATAAACACTAAATCTTATTAAAAAAAAACCAGCGGCAACTGTTAACAATTGCCGCTGGCTGTAAATAATAAAATCTTCAAAAGCGACTTAGGTCGACTGTGTTACGACCTTGTCTTCTGCTTCTGACGGCGCTGCTTCTTTTTCAAACTCCACCCGATATTCAGGTTTAAATTCGAGCTTGTCATCTACACATGAAACATGTACATAATTCATTTCTTTAAAGTTACCACGTAAGATATCTTCACTGAGCGGGTCTTCTACATGACTTTCGATCGCACGACGTAATGGTCTGGCACCAAAATCAGGGTCAAACCCTTTCTCACATAAGAAATCTTTGGCAACTTGATCAATCTCAATATGAAGACCATGATTATTAACACGCTTGAACACCTTAGCGAGTTCGATATCAATGATATCTGTAAGGTTATCTCTCGTAAGCTGTTTGAATACGATAAGGTCATCTAAACGATTGATAAACTCAGGCCTAAAGAATCGCTCAACTTCTTTCTTAAGCATACCCTTCATGTTGTCGTAATCTTGTTCTTCTGAACGCTTAGCAAAACCGAATCCAGATTTATTTTTGATAAGATCTGCACCAATATTACTAGTCATAATCAAAATAACATTCTTAAAGTCTACGTGGCGGCCCAATGAATCGGTAAGTCGCCCTTCTTCCATAATCTGTAATAACATATTACTGACATCTGGATGTGCTTTTTCAATCTCATCAAGCAATACGACAGCATAAGGTCTACGACGAATACGCTCTGTCAACTGACCACCTTCTTCAAAACCAACGTATCCTGGCGGGGCGCCAACCAAACGGGAAACATTATGTTTCTCCATATATTCACTCATATCCATTTGGATCAATGCATCATCATCACCAAACAGGAATTCTGCCAATGCCCTAGCCAATAACGTTTTACCAACGCCTGATGGGCCTAAGAACATAAAACTACCCATAGGTCTATTAGGGTCCTTAAGACCACTACGACTACGGCGTACACTTCTGGCAATCACCTTGATTGGTTCATCTTGACTAATCACACGTTTATGCAGTTCTTTTTCTAGTTCTAATAAACGTTCTGTCTCTTCCTTCTCTAAACGCATCAAAGGAATACCAGTAATGCTTGCAACCACCTCAGCGATTGTTTCCGCATCTACCACGCCATCAATCTCGTTAGAAGATTCACGCCATTCTTTTTGCACTGCTTCTTTTTCTTCTTGTGCCTTTTGCGCTTCATCACGTAAATCGGCAGCACGTTCGTAATCGGCATTCTTGACTGCTTCATCTTTCTCGCAACCTAAATGTTCGATACGACGTTCTAGCTCTGTCAAATCAGGGGGCTTGGTCATACTGCGAAGCCGTATACGTGAACCTGCTTCATCAATCACATCAATCGCTTTATCTGGCAAACATCTCGCCGAGATATAACGCGTTGACATTTCAACCGCTTGCACAAGTGCTTCATCAAGCATGCGAACACGGTGATGTGCTTCATAACGATCACGTAAACCCTTTAAGATTTCTAATGCTTCAGACTTGCTAGGCGGTTCAACCAAAATCGTTTGGAAACGACGCTCTAACGCATTGTCTTTTTCTATATATTTTCGATATTCATCTAGTGTCGTTGCACCAATACATTGTATTTCACCACGCGAAAGCGCAGGCTTTAATACATTAGAAGCATCAATAGCCCCTTCTGCACCACCAGCACCAACCAATGTGTGTAATTCATCAATAAACAAGATAACATTTTTGGCGCGACGCACTTCATTCATTACTGCCTTAATGCGTTCTTCAAATTGGCCACGATACTTCGTACCAGCGACCATCATTGCAAGATCCAAAACGACCACACGTTTATCTGCCAATAATTCTGGCACTTCATGATTCACTATATTTTGGGCAAGCCCTTCGACAATAGCTGTTTTACCTACACCTGCTTCACCTAATAACACTGGGTTATTTTTAGTACGACGGCACAGTACCTGAATCACACGTTCAATTTCTTTAGCACGACCAATAACTGGGTCGAGTTGACCTTCTTGCGCCAAAATGGATAAATCACGTCCAAAGCTATCAAGTGCTGGTGTTTTACTTTTACCAGCTTTTCCCCCTGCAGCACGCTCGCCATTAGATGCGCGCGTTGCGCCTGCACCAGGACCAGCAACTGAAGCGTCAGAATCCATACCTGCGCCTAATAAGTTGAGTACTTCTTCACGCACATCTTCGAGTTTGAGCCCCAAATTCATTAACACCTGAGCGGCAACACCATCTTGCTCTCGCAATAACCCCAACAACAAATGCTCAGTACCCACGTAATTGTGATTTAGTGCACGTGCTTCTTCGATTGCATACTCAATGACTTTTTTAGCGCGAGGTGTTTGCGGTAATTTACCCATCGTGACCATGTCTGGACCACTTTTGACAAGTTTTTCAACTTCTAATCGCACTTTGCGTAGATCGACATCGAGGTTCTTCAGTACATTTGCACCTACCCCGCTACCCTCTTTAACCAATCCCAACAAAATATGCTCAGTACCAATGTACTCGTGATTAAATCGTTGCGCCTCTTGGTTTGCCAAAGCCATTACTTTTCTGGCTCTATCTGTAAATCTCTCGAACATCCCGAATCTCCGATTCTTGAGGAATTAGTATAGTTAACATCCACCGGTAACTATATTTTAGACATGAAAAAAACTTTTTTCAAGTACCGTCTACTATATTTGGTATAACTTCTGTCCTACACCATTGTTAGTATAATTCCTTATGAAATAATACTTTCTTCTGGTTGTAACACTATCGGCTAAGCTAAGCGATTGCTTTACAATCACCGTTGAAGAGATATCTCATTTATTCACAATAACACCGTTTAAATGCACCCCATAGACCACGTTATATATGCAATCCTACAGCTTAACCACCGTGTAACGCTTACTTTATAATCGCTTTAAGACCGATAATATTTTTTTAGCGCGAACGGCTACCTATTTTTGCTCACCTTAATTTTAACAACCAGTATCTGGAAAAATAACAACGTCCGAAAACATGATAGATTTCAAGCGCACCAAACTAAAATAAGCATTTACCTTAATGATTAAATCCCAAAAGTTCCGCAACATATCCGGAATACTTCACAACTAGCCCTGCGAATACGACAGAAACCATACCCATCAGTTTTATTAATATATTTAAACTTGGCCCCGACGTATCTTTAAATGGGTCCCCGACAGTATCACCAACCACTGTCGCTTTATGACTGCTAGATCCTTTACCACCTAAATTTCCCATCTCTACGTACTTCTTGGCATTATCCCATGCGCCCCCTGAATTTGCCATAAAAATGGCCATCGCGAAACCACTACAAAGCCCACCAACAAGGAGCCCCATAACGCCTGGCACGCCAAGGATAATCCCAACGCCTACTGGCACCGCAACTGCAAGCAATGATGGAATGATCATTTCTTTTTGCGCACCAACCGTTGAGATACCTACACAACGGGCATAATTAGGTAATTTACTTCCTTGGTAGTCTACAGGTCGCCTCGGCCAATTTTCACAATCATTGGCATAAGCATCATCATGCCCCTGAGATTTTAAATATGCTTTAATTTGTTCAAATTGATCCCGACACTCAATCATCATAGCGTACGCTGCGCGCCCCACCGCTTCCATCGTCATCGCGCAAAATATAAATACCAATAAAACCCCACCAAGCATGCCACACAATACACGCGGGTTAATCAATGTCACATCATAAAACAACATAAATTGCTTAAAATCTGCTTTTCGCGAGGCAACCAATTCTAACGTTTTACCGTTATAATCTATCATCTGCACATGACTGCTCTCTTTTACAGCATCTGTTAGCGCGCCACCCAGCGCATCACCATTGCTCAAAAAAGGTGCTTCACTATCATCATACCATTTCAAAATACCATCTTGATTCATCCACATGTAAGCATCATAAATTGTTTTGCCATCTGCTTCACTCCGTACCCCAAATAAACCATGACCGACATATACGACCGCACCATTCTCAGATTGAGACAACTGCATCACAGGTGCCGTTTCGACAACATGCTTTTGCCCAATACGCACTTCTTCAATATAAACCGTCAACAATACCAATGCGGTCAAGGCAGCCGAGCCAATCGCAAATCCTTTTCCTGTTGCTGCCGTTGTATTGCCCAATGAATCCAAGGCATCAGTCCTTTTACGCACTTCAGGGTCAAGCCCTGCCATCTCGGCATTCCCGCCAGCATTGTCTGCAATGGGGCCATAAGCATCGGTTGCAAGGGTAACACCTAATGTAGATAACATACCGACAGAAGCCAAGCCAAGACCATACAATCCAAACATAAATTGATTTGTACCGCCTGCTGAAATAAATGCCCCCAAGATTGCGATCGCAATAATTGCCAAACATGCCCAAGTTGATTTCATACCTTCTGCAATACCAGCTATAATAACCGTTGCTGAACCTGTTTCAGATTGTTTTGCTATATTCTGGGTAGGGCCAAATTCAAAGCTGGTACAATATTCGGTCCATTTACCTATCATTAAACCAGCAACCAAACCAATGGTCACACTAAAAGCAATACCGACCCAACTGAGCCCTGGTATCTCATGCAATAACGAATAACTTAATGCAAATGTGGCAACAACGATCAAGAGAGAAGCAGCGATCACGCCACGTTCTAACCCTTTCATGAGCTCGCCCATACTGGCACCTTCTTTAGTTTTGACCAAAAAGACGCCCATAACCGAAAGTAAAATACCGAAACCAGCTAGCGCTAGCGGTAGTGTCAACAAACGAACGCCATACCCATCACCTGCACCATCTAAACCATAAATACTGCTTGCAGCAGCGACGCCAAGGGCCATTGTTGCCAATATCGACCCACAATACGATTCATATAAATCGGCGCCCATCCCTGCAACATCACCAACATTATCACCAACATTGTCTGCTATTGTTGCAGGATTTCTCGGGTCATCTTCAGGAATGCCTGCCTCTACCTTGCCTACAAGATCAGCACCAACATCTGCCGCTTTGGTATAAATCCCCCCGCCCACTCTGGCAAAAAGGGCCTGCAAACTTGCCCCCATACCAAACGTAAGCATCACAACTACGATTTGTAACAAATCCATTTCGAACCCAGCAATCAAACTTGGCGCTATATACCGCAAAATCAAGAACCAACAACTGGTATCGAGTAAACCAAAACCAACCACAACCATACCCATAACAGCACCTGCCCTAAAGGCAACCACCAAACCATCGTTTAAACTTTTTTGGGCGCCAGCAGCGGTACGATGCGCAGCATGCGTAGCTGTCTTCATACCTAACCACCCGCAAATACCACTCAATAAACCACCGGTTAAAAAAGCGAGTGGTACTATTTTATGTTGGGTATGTAATACAAATGCCATAATTGCAAGCAAACCACAGATCACAATAAAGACCTTAAAAACAACCCTGTATTGTTGAGTAAGATATGCCATCGCCCCTTCACGGACAAATCCCGCGATTTCTTGCATTAAATCGGTGCCTTCATCAGCTTTCATGACTTGGCCGTAAAAAAACCTAGCCATAAAGAGCGCACAAAAGGCCGCTATGGGTGCCACCCACCAAACGATGGGCAAAGCCGGCACCTCTGCCAACGTAAATAATTGAATATCTGACAAAAAAGAAACCCCAAAATCAGCCGTTAATATTTGATTTATGCCTAAATTAATCATCGTAAATCCCTTCATCTTTTTTCATAATAGTAAATGTAAAGTTATCAAAATAAAGGAGGCCACATTGAACATTTTGTGCTTCCCGTCTTATTTTAACGGCCAATAACGACAAAAAACTTAAATTTACTACAAATCAAATTTGCGTAATGTGTATTCGCTTTGACGCCTTGACAAAAAATGATCTCCATTTATTTCGTTATACTATTATTAAGTGAATAATAGGCGGTTAAACGGATATACAATTTGGCGCGCACAATCTTGCCACAACAAAATGGCGCTTTTATTGATGGCAAAGGAATTGTGAAGGGTGTGTAGGGTGTGTAGGTAATTGGGGAAGCGTGTAAAAAAAGCCACTTGCTAAGTTAATAACAAGTGGCTGAAAAAATCTACTAAATCTTAGTAAGACGAAACAGAGCATGTTTTAAATAAAAAACAGTCTCTATATTTATCTGGTTTTTGGTGCTCTAACAGGACGCGCAGCCATTTTGCGACGACGTCTGTTTTCTTCAGATGGCTTTTCATAAAAGCGTTGACGCTTAATATCTTTGATGAGACCTTCTTTTTCACACATCTTTTTAAAACGCTTCATCATCTGCTGAATTGATTCGCCACCGCGAGCCTTAACTTTGATCATATTAAATCTAACTCCAAATAATTTCTATTCATCTTTTTTACTTAGGGCTATACACCCTTAGTATTTACTAAGAATTTCTTATTCTAACTATAACTCGATCTTTTTCAAGCTAAACTCCAGAAAAAAGTAACATTTATGTAGTTTTACCAAAAACACATAGCTACACAGCGTTAAACTTGCCTGTTTTACCGAAGGAAAGTTTCAATTTCATTTGACCTCCTTGATCATCTCCCCTACGCTATTACTGTTTATCATGTATCGATATTAATTAATCGCAAAGGCTTTAAGCGCACCATGAGCACTCCACAACCGAAATGTTGCGAAATCCAATCGTGTACCATCGAATTTCGTGTCCGCTATGCAGAAGTAGATCGACAAAACGCCGTCCATCACAGCCGATATGCGATCTATTTTGAAATGGGTCGCACCGAGCTACTTCGGGTAAATAACTATGATTACAAAAGCCTGGAAGATTCTGGCTCATTATTGGTTGTTGCCAGACTCGATACACAATTTAAATACCCCGCCCAGTACGACGACGAATTAATACTGCTCACTGAAATAGATGAAACAACACGTTTTAAGCTTATTCACAAATATACCCTTAAACGTAAATCTGATCACAAAATAATCGCCACCGGTACCACCACATTGGTTCATGTCGATACCGAAGGAAAGATGCAGAAACTCCCCCTATTTTTGTACCTCAAAAAATCTTAAGTACCCATATCTGATATACCATATCCCCTTCTATCAACCAACATTGCAATGATGCTTTAAGGAGGATTTTACCGATAGATTAATCATCGACTATCGGTTATAAGGCATCTGAACGCGTGGGCTTTTTTAAGACATAGCCCTTTAGATCAGGAGACGTAGTCACAATGATTCATGTTTAACTTACATACAACATAGAAACGCCAACACAATAATATGAACAAGCAACCAGCGCAAACAATTTTCATTTCTGTCAACCCTGTGAACAGTTGCAATATGTTGCAATACAGTGTTCTTAAAATCAGAATTAAGATCTTTCTAGACAAAACAGATACCAAATACGTTCCAAAAGTATCGATTCGAACGAACTTAAACCAAGCCAGTCGCATTCATAAGCAAGTAATCGCCAAAGTTGAAAAACAACAAAGCTACTCAACAGACTTCTATGATATCGAAGCAAGATACATCAAAAAATCAGATGAATACGCCATTGATCTTGTACTTAATGAAGTCGGCTACTTTCAATTTAAGGCACGCGCAGAATCGTCAGACCCTAATAACCTATGGGTTAAGTGGTCAGATGGCCCTAATACCGGGATCTCTGTAACACCATTACCTTATGGTAAAGATAATTCTATTTACTGCGCCTTCATTCGCCAGTTTGGTGACAACAAAGAAGAAGCGTCATTGGCAAATCCAGAACTAGAGCAAACCATCGCCGCACTTGAAGAACAAGGGGCAACCGTTCTTCCCCCAGGCGGTAATTTTCGAAACTTCATGAAAGAATTACCATTCATCATCGATGAACTTGGGATGAAAATTATTCATCTATTACCGATCAACCCTACCCCTACAACTTATGGGCGCATGGGCATGTATGGATCACCCTATGCAACAACTGATTATTTTGGCATAGAACATTCATATGCGCATTTTAGTCAATACCAAACCATTGAAGATCAATTTATTGATTTAACCAGTACCATACATGGCTTAGGCGCAAAAGTGTTTCTCGACATGGTCATCAACCATACAGGTTGGGCCAGCAGCATTAACTTCACGCACAAACACTGGCATAAAGTAGATAAAAACAGAAAAATTATTTCACCAGGTGCATGGGATGTTATTTGGGGCGACCTCGTAGAACTCGACTATACCCAGAAAGATTTATGGTTGTTTATGGCCGATGTATTCATCTGTTGGTGTAAACGTGGCATTGACGGTTTTCGATTAGATGCCGGATATATGGTTCCTACAGAAGTATGGCAATATATTATCGCCAAAGTGCGTCAACAGTTCCCTAACACTTTGTTTCTATTAGAAGGATTAGGCGGTCCATGGGAAACCACCGAAGAACTACTCACCTTTGGCCAAATGAACTGGGCATACTCTGAACTATTTCAAAACTATACCAAGGATCAAATTACTGACTACATCGATTATGCGCAAACCATCTCGGGTTCTAAAGGGGTAATGGTCAACTACGCAGAAACACATGACAATGACCGGCTAGCCAAAAAAGGTAAAGTGTATACCAATATGCGCTTGCATTTATGCGCACTCACCAGCTTTTCTGGCGCATGGGGATTTACCAACGGCGTTGAATGGCTTGCCACTGAAAAAATTGACGTACATCGCAATACTGGTTTAAACTGGAATAACAAAAATAATCTCGTATCACAAATTGCAACATTAAACAAAGTATTAAAAGAAAATCCTGCATTTTGGCAACGGGATAATATTTGTGTTGTCGACTTAGATGACGACAACATCTTTGCATTTTACCGCAGTTCTCCAGACCAAAAGAATATTGTATTATGTCTCATCAACTTAAACATCGACAAACCAATTCCATATTATTGGGCATTGCATAATTGTGAGATAGGTCATCACATAGAAGCCGAAAGTTACTTCGAAGATATCTTTACCGAAAAAAGGTTTAAGACACCTAAAAAATTATGTTTAGAAGGTGAGCTTTTCCCTGGGCAATCTCTACTTTATCGTATTAACCAACCAGCACAAGAAACCATGCCACACGTCGAAGCCATTTTCGATGTTGATTATGACAAAATTACACTTTTATACAATATACTGTTAGCCAAATTTAGACCTGACGAAGTGGGACGCATTGATCAACAAAAATTGCTGTACCAGGTTAATGACTACATGAAATTCATTGGGCTCGTTGACAGCCACACAATTGAAGAACTCCTTACCATCGATTTTGCTGATGCCATTAAAACAATCGACGAAGTAACTGTAGTTCAAAACTGTGGTGTCTGGACCTTTAAAAAATCGAATCGCGATTTTATCATTTCTGGTGACAAATGGCTCATCGCCCATACATTTGTACCTTGTACTGCAACGTTATCTAGGGATGACAAAGTAATCACCACCGAATCGATTCCGTCACCAGATGGTCTCGGCCATTTATCTTTTTTTAAACCACAACCAGGTAATCATCAATCACAACTAACATTTAATTGGAAGTTGCAACGTAACCGCATGATTAAGCGACAGTGGCAAGGTGAAAGCTATACCATTACCTCAGTCCCTTCCGGAAAGCTTACACCCAAATTCGGAAAACATTTCCCATTTTTTATCGATAAAAAATCGTTGCACACGACCCATTCACGCATTATTCTCACAAATGAATTAGGCGCAATGGTGCAAGTGCCTGCTTTACCGGGAGAAATTAATAGTAAATATGATACGTTACTGGCAATTGCCCCACTACCTGCAAATCCTTCAAATCGTTTTTCGCTGGTTAAAACCGTGAAAGAAACTGTTCAAATTGGTACAAAACTTTTCGACCTTGACGCCAGTTTTATGACACATTTTACCCGCTACCCACATCCTACATGGGTATTCCATTATGATGACGAAAAAATGAGTATCACAATTGAACGTTCATTGGTGATTGACCACACAAGCAATACGTTGCATGTCGTTTATAAAGTACTTGATACCAATTGCCCTATAAAAATTACAGCACAATTTTATATCGAACACCGTTTTATACATGACGTGTTACAAATGAGTGACGTATTGGGCCATGACTACAAGGTATCGACCTTGCCCCACGAAGAGAAGGAAGGTTTTATCTTTAGCAGAGGCGACGACCTGACACTCTCTGGTTCATGTGAAATCGGTACGTTTACAATGTCGCCACATTGCCTATATAATCAAGCACTTGAAGAAGATCAAGAACGTGGCTTAAAAGAAAATACTGATCTTTACAACCCTGGGTTCTTTTCATTTCAATTTAATCAAATAGGTGACACCGAACGAATAACACTTTCTAGTGACAAGCTTGATGTATCGGCCGCAGCGTATGATAAAACGTTATCAACAGAAACGCAGCGCATTGCATTATTAACAAACCCTATAGTACATAGTGAAGCAAAATGTGACCCTGCGATCAAAATGTTAACAGAGGCGTTAGATCAGTTCATATTTAAAAGCAATAATAAATGGTCAATCATCGCTGGTATTCCTTGGCTGGGCAGTTTGACTCGCGATAATTTGCATGCAACAGGTGGTTTACTAGCGGCAGGCAGAGATGAAGTGGTCCATGATATTTTACTTAACGCAGCAGCTACTGAACATGATGGATTACTTTATGAATCATTAACGGGACAATCTGTGCCTGTAGGCCAAATTGAAAACCCATTACGACTAATCACATCGGTACAAACATATATCGAAGCGACCGGCAATGATAAAATACTAACACAACAAGCGCAAAACAATCGTTCGCTCATCGATGTCATCACTGCGATATTCAATACATTTACATCACGCAGTGGGAACACTGAACAAATCTGTTTAGATCAAGCGACCAGCTTTTTATACGCACCACCATGCCACAGTTGGATGAATACCCAAAAACCAGCCGCAACCCCGAGACCTGGTTATCCAATAGAAGTACAAGCGCTATGGTATCAAGCACTCAATGCCATAAGTAAACTTGCGCCTGAACTCAAAGAGAAAGCCACACTGCTCTCTAAAAACATCGAAGCGAATTTTATAACTCACTTTTGGAATAAAGAACAAAAATATTTAATCGATTTATTACATTGCCAACACAACCTACCAAGCGAGCAAGCAACTGCAATCAACGGGTTAAGAAGTAACCAACTCGCAGCGATCAATGCGAACTTGGTACCACAAGCGATTGCATTTAAGGCCATAAAATCTATATCAGAACTCCTTATTATTCCAGGTGGCGTACGCACCCTTGCAGATGAACAACTCAATGCGCCACTCAATGTGCTCAACGAACATGGGCAACCTTTAGTCGATGCATTCATGCCATACCAGGGAAAATGTACAGGCAATGAAACGCAAAGACGCGCCGCTTACCACAACGGCACGGCTTGGAGTTGGCTCTACAGTGATTTTATTCAGGCACGTGCATTTTCAGATGGTAATACCACTTTGGCCATTAACCAATCATTGGCATTTTTCGAAGCACTCTGGTCCAGAGTTGACAAAGGCGCCATTGGCACACTAAGTGAAATGCTCGACGGTGATGCCCCCCACGCACCCCGCGGATGCTTTGCCCACGCCGTAAGTATCTCAGAAGCGCTGCGCGTCTACATGCACCTAAGATACACCCTACTACCAGAAAGCAAAAAATCTCCCAAAACAAATAATCCAATCGCCAGCAAAAGCAAACTTTAATCAATTAAATCAACTAAATATAAATCAGGGTGTCTCCCTTTACGGTTACTGTGTTATTAACGGCCTTGATCCATGCTGTAGCTTTTAAATGGTACTTGGGACATTTAATTCTTTCTGATTAATCGAAAGATGTTTGCTGCCAATGATCTGCGACAACACCTACATCCAACATGTTAATGATGCCATCTGCGACTTGATCACACGCAGCATCAAAGTTTGCATCACCAGTGCTAGAAAGCCATGCTTTTGAAATCGCTTTTAAATCTCCAGAAGTAACCTGACAATCAATATTGCAATCCCCAGTAATTACTTGGCCTGAGATCCCTTGGCCAAATTTCATATAGAGATGCGCATTGGTGATGGAATAAGTGCCGATGGTATAGAATGACCACGTTAGCGGGTTTGGTACGATATCTGAGTTTATGCCGATTGCCCGGTTTTCTCCGGCCAATTTAATTTTGCAAGCTCCTGTACTACCACTGATGGCACTGTTTTCATAACTGAGATCAATCATTAAATTATCGACGCCATTATATGCAAATGGGACTGAAAACTGAAACGTTTGCCAACCAGCAGGCAATGATTGATTCGCCTGATACACGGTCGACCAGCCACTATTTTCATAATCGACAAAAGAGGGGTATGCATTTCGCGTCGTATGCTTTAAACGTATTGTGAAATTTGCTAGATTGATAGGATATGCATTATACACTTCTATCGCAATTGATGTAAGATCACGTGTACCATCAACATCACCAATGATTTCATCTGGATAATATATGATTTGATATCGCGTCGCTTTGGTTGTTGTATTTAAATAATAGTGATCAATATAATTACTTGTCGGATTGTATGTAACGACAAAGGTGTTATCCACGGTTATGGCCACCTCTGCTGGCAATGAATCACCGCCGCCAGCACCGCTACCCCCATCATTGGCTACAAAATAGAATGTATCGTCACCACTATAAGCTTCGCATGCTTGATAGTGAACAACGTTCCCTGGTAATAAATACGGTACTGCAAAAATCGTTCCGTCATTAGGGTCAATCAAACGACCATGCTCGGGCAATGCAGTTATCAAGTAAGTTAAACTGCCTGGCGGGTTAGGTAACCCTTCATCGGTCGCAAGCAATGTCACAACGACCATGTCACCAGAGACCGCGTCAATTGATTGATCAAACGCGTTTGGCGCGCCAGCATTGGTTGCCGTTAAATTAACGCCCCACACATTACCACAGTTTTTTGTACTATCTTGAGAAGTCGTTGTTGTAGCAAACGCTGTATTAAATAGATAAGGTGATTTAGTTGCATTAATGGTATAAGCGCGATTAGACGCGACACCAATCAAGGCATAGACACCTTTATTATTTGAAGTCGTGGTCGCTTGAATGCTCCCATTATATTTCGCCTGTACCGTAACGCCACTAATGGGATTTCCACTTAAATCTAACACACGCCCACTAATAACTTCGTTGCTTTGCGACACAAATGTATTGTAAATACAGCTATCGACAGATGTATATGTACTGGCACTGGTGTCGATTATCGGTAAAGCATACCATGCATCATTACTACCGCCCCACCCTAAATTTAAATGATGATACATCGTATTACCAATATAACCATAGCCATCGGCAACTACAGCATGGCCACCGCCAACACGGCTGATGCCAAGGATCACAGGCTTGCCGCCATCAAGGCATGGGTTAATCATCTTTATTAAATCTGAAGTGGGAATATTATTATTGTTATTATAACCTGTTATAGAATTACTATATCCAAACAATGATGTAAATTGACCAGCAATCTTATTTGCAATTGCCGATGATTCATTTGAAGTATAACCCATATTGACAGAAATACCTGCATCATAGAGTAACGCACCAATTGCCTGCCGCTCACTTGCGTCCACCCCTTCATTGGCTGGATCTAAAACCATCTCTGCCCAATTATAGGGACCGCCAGCACCGTTTCCGCCACGGGTCCATTTTGTTTCGCTTGCCCCGTTAACTGTGACGTTATAAGAAGTTTGACCTATACCCAAATTAGGATGTTGATGATAACGCATAACTTGCGCCATAACGGTTGCGACACAACCGGTAACATAATTATTCGGCGTATAATAGTTATAGCATGGCATCCCTGTCACGTCGGATTGGTTCCACCTACTTTCAACAAAAGGGCTTACCCGTAGATCGGTAACCGAACCTGCGCCAAGAATCAAAGATTGCGGTACGCTTTCTTTTGCAGGCACCGGTATCATTTCTGCTGTCTGCTGCAAATAAACAATATCATTTTTCAAAATAGTAAAGAGTGGGTTTTCATTGGAATAAGTAAAATAACCATTATCACTGAATGCAACAACATTACCAAAACGATCATTTTCGGGGATAACCAAATAACCTTCGGGGATTAGATTAACGATGTAAAATAACGCATCACCATCATCAGTGACTGTTTCGATATCACCGATCACGTCTGCGAGATTGTACTCAAAAGGTAAAGGGTTCGCCGTTAACCATTGCGTAGCGATCTCTTTTGCATCATCTGAATTGACATGTTCACCAAATACACTACTACTCAACACTACCGTTACAACGAAAAAAAGTGAAGCACGTACTATTATCCATTTTGCCTGAGTCAACATATTAAATTCCCATCCTTTTGGTCTACTTCAAAACGACTACTACAGCCGCGCGCCCTGCGTAATATTCAAAATATAAAAGCGTGGTTTCTCAACGCCACAGCTTTATTTAAAACAAGATTGTATCAGATAATCACTGATGAAGCAAGTTGCGATATTTGAACACAACCACAAAGACAACCTCGCATTCGTCGTTATAATTGTAAATTTTTAGCGTAACCTTATGATAGATACTACCGCAGCAAGCACGACCTGTTGGCACACAACAATTGTTTAAGTCGCGGCCAATCATAAACTTAAGCGAGAAGAATTAAACGGATCACGCCCCTTCTAAGTAAAACAAAGAAGCCGACCCTCTTTAATTCTTTATTGCTTGGCGGAGGGATTTTTTTTTGGCGCGGTGTTGTTTGTTTTGTTTTATCTTCTCTTTTTGTGCTTTGGATATTTTTCGTTTGATACGACGCTTTTTTGTGGCTATTGCCGCAATAATTAAATCGACCAAACGCGCCCTGGTTGCTTCTTTATTTGCCAATTGGGTGCGGTGCTTTTGACTGGTCACCCGAACATGGTGATCTGCTGAAATGCGACCTGACAATTTTTTAGTGATCAAATTTTTTTGGCGGGATGTTAAACTGTCACATTTGAGGTAATCAAAAAATAATGTCACACGCGTTTCAACTTTATTGACATTTTGCCCCCCCGGGCCACTACTGCGAGACGTCACTATAGATAACGACTTCTCTGCAATCTGAATGTTGCTATTGACCACTAACATTATTCAGTAGACTTTGTTATCGTATTTTCCCCCGAAGAAGGCTCTAATACCGTTTCATCTCCTACAACATCTGTTTGCGGTGCCGGGGGATTTATTGCATTATTTAATTTATTTAAGCCTAGCTCAAAGCCCATACCACAAAACATCATGGTGATTTTTGCACGATACCCGCCCATCACCGCGTCAGGTTCTCGCCCTTTTAAAACCCAAGTGACGCGGGTACCACCATCTATCGTTTGGTATGCAATAGTACTATTACTAGGCATTACATATTCATCAATCCATAAATCATAAGCAATCCCCTTAGCAGGATCAACGTCAGTAAAGACCAGGCGACCACCACCATTGTTCCCTTCCCATGATTGCGTTGCACCAACCCCCTCACTTTTATCGCCAATAGTAACCATTACCGACGGATCCACTTCCATCCATGGTGACCAATCTGGCCATTTTTCAAGGTTACCGACATAGGCGTGAATCTCTGCCACCGTTGCCTTGATCACAAGTGAACGACGCACTTCAATATCATTTGAAAGCCCAATGCCTACACAAACAAATATCAACAGTGGTGACAATAAAACAATACCGATTACTTTTAATGCTTTCACTTTTTCACTTTCTATTCTATGGTTTTTTGGCGCTACGTTTTTTTAATTTACGTTCGATTTCTTCGATCGTTTTCCCTGAAACCACTTGTCGCATCGCCCAGAAGCGAGCACTTTGCAAGTTTAGACGCGTTGCTTCTGCCAAGATATTATTAAATAAATCAATTTTTTCTTGTTGAACAGCTTCAGGTAACGTCGCAATATATTTTAATAATTTCGGAGGTATTGGTTGCACAATCAATCGACCATATGTAAATGAACACTATAATATATGACTTCATATATAAAACGATCTAAGTGTACATACCTCCCAAAAATTCTCAACACTTAATCCAAGTTCCTTGTCATATATACAATGTAGGTAAGGGATAAGATATATTGGCACGCTGTAACAGGTTTTAAGCGCTATGTCTAAGATAACTGTTCGCAATGCCTAAAATAATGATTTTTTGATACGTAATAAACTCGCAACACTCCACGCTTGCGCGATACATCCGCGAGGCATATGTGGTGCATCGCCATCAAAAATTTCTGAAATAGTACCCAAGCCACCATCGGATTGTAAATGATCAACCAAGTGCTTGATCATGTCGTTCGCATCGTGTTTACTTTCAACGGTGTAATGATTAACTTTTAGATAGCTTTCAATAAACGGGCCAATGAGCCAGCCCCAAACGGTCCCTTGGTGATAAGCGCTATCTCTAGAAAATTGATCGCCTATACAATGCCCTTTATAGTCATGATGCAAAGGACTCAAACTACGCAAACCATATGGTGTCAACAAATGACCTTGTACGATCTCTACTACTTTTCTTTGCTTGATTTCATCTAATGCACTATAGCCGAGCGATACTGCGAAAATTTGATTTGGCCGAATCGCATCATCTTTTGTACCATCAGGATAAACACAGTCATAAAGATAGCCACCTTCTTCATTCCAAAAGAGTGCATTAAAATTAGTTTCCACCTGTTGTACGCGCTTTAACCACCCTTGCTTTTCTTTATAATCAGTGGTCACTTCAACCATAATATAAAGGGCATTTATCCAAAGCGCATTTATCTCAACGGCTTTGCCATACCTCGGTGTAAATGCAACACCTTGACACTTCGCATCCATCCAAGTCAATTGCGTTTCATAACTACCACCAGTAATCAAGCCGTCACTATCTGCACGAATGCCATCACGTGTGCCATCGGTATAATATTTTATGATTTCTTTTATTTTAGGTAATAACACATGTCTAAAAGTTGCAATATCGTCTGTCACTTGTAAATATTCCCAACAAGCATTGATAAACCACAACGACGCATCAATACTATTATAATGCGGTGCGCCACCATAATCATCAAATCGATTTGGCACTTGTCCCTGTAAAACGGCATGACTAAATGTCGAAAGTACATCTTTGGCAATATCATGCTGCCCTGTCGTTAACAAACAACCTGGCAATGCAATAAATGTATCTCGCCCCCAATCGGCAAACCATGGATAACCAGCCAATATCGTGTACGACTGTTTTTCTTTTCCATCTATGAGTACTGGGCGTTGTACCACAAACTGATCTGCAGCCAACACTAATTTTTCTTCAAGATCGTCCTGGGCTTGCGCCGTCAACAACAAACCTTCTTGATATGCATCAACCTTGGCAATAATTTTTTCAGTATCATCATTTACCAACGTAGGCGATTGCCCCTTTGAAGTCACTTGTACAAAAAAAGTAAGCGAACGGTCATGATCAATTTTAATATCATAACTACCTGGGACCCATAAATCTTCTTTATAATCTTGTCCTCTTCTCATTTCTACGCGGTAATGAAGGTCATACCACCAATCTTCAGATACCGAGAAGCTGGCATCTGGTGAATGCATATGTATTTCAGGACCGCCATCATGATGCCCCGAAACAGTAAGCACCTGCTGTTGAAACCGTCCAGACAACTTAGCATGCTTGGTACCTAGCGCATGAAAATCACGCATCGCAAGCATTGGTTGTAATTTAAATTGTACCGGAGATGAAATATCTGTAAATTGATATTCAATCACCAACACATCTTCATCTGGTGCCAAATATATATGCTTATCAATGCTTAGATCATCTAATTCATATGTAAACGTCACACCCCCATGGCGCCGAAATTGCTTTAATGATTTATACCCATTTGGATGAATGCAATCTGAAAACTCAAAATTGCCTAGTTCCAACCGATTGCCTTGTGAAATAATTGTTTCATTCACATTCGCAAGGGTAACATATCGCTCAACAGGTGGCCGCAATGATGCAACCAATAATCCATGATATCGACGTGTTTGACACCCCATCACCGAGAGCGAGCTATAGGAACCACGTTTATTGGTCAACAACCATTCTTGGTCTAACATGTCATCTCGGGACAAATGACGCATTTGCGTTGAGATCAGATCCTGCCTGTCTAATAGTTTTTTTACCATTTTTTACTTACCACAATATGAATACATATTTTAAGAAAAAAAGCTGCGTAAATCGAATTTTACGCAGCTTACATGTTCGTATATTTTTATTAACAGCCTAAGCTTTTAATGGTTATCCAACAAGTATTGACTGTTGACTATCCAAAGCTTGTTTTTGTGACGTACGAATACGCTTGCGCAAATTATCCATAACATTCATAAAGTTAATATATGAATCATATGGTGAATCATAAGGGTTAAAATATTTATGTACATCACCATCAGCAAACCACTTTGTACACATATAATAAAAGTGATCACTTGTAAGTAATTTGCGCCAATCTTCTAACATCTGGGCACTACCACTCGCTTTCACTGCTTCTTCCATTTGAAAAATTTCATATAACGAATTAGATTGCATTGCATTACCTAACCATGCAGATAAATCACGTTCGGTATCTGACCAACTCATCATAAATGGAACATCAACTTCGCCAACAGGGTCATACGCATCGATCACCTCAGATGGCGTTTTAAAATCATTATCTGGATTACGTAATATTTCGGTAGGTAAATGCGTTAAGAAATCAAAAATACCGGTATCTTCCCATTGATGTTCACCAATGGTTTCATAATCCATGAATAAGTTTACGGTATAACCATCACCATTCACATTATTAACCCATTTCGCAAACTTAGGTGCTGTCAGTGGATACTCCGGCCAACCGCGATTAGAAAATCTAAAAGCAATGTCATCGCTGAGTTGATAATTTTTCATCAACACTTTGATATCAGCATCACCTGCTGGTTTATATACATAGTTAGGGCTTCGATAACCTAAAACATGATCTGCCCCTTCACAAATAATCCCTTCAAAACCCATATTGGCGACATGACTTGCCAACTCGTTATTATAGATTAATTCGGTATTCCTAAAGACACGCGACTTCTGTCCAAATAAATCATATATTTTATCTTGTTGCTTTTGAACCTGCGCATTAAATTCATCTTTTGAATAAAGGAAGGACAAAGAATGATAATAAGTTTCAGCCAAAAATTCTACACACCCTGTTTCAGCCAATGCATGAAACGTACTCATCACTTCCGGTGCGTAGCGGGCAAATTGATCTAAGACGACACCTGTTATTGCAAATGAAACTTTAAAATTACCTTGATGTTGTTCAATAAGTTTCAGCAACATATTATTGGCTGGCAAATAACATTTACGTGCTACTTTACGACATATCTCTCCATTTTTTACCTCATCAAAATAATCTGAACCTGTTTCAAATACGGAATATGGTCTCAAACGAAACGGCTGATGAACCTGAAAATAAAAGCATACTGAAGCCATTAAACTATCCTTTCTTACGATTACTCAAACATGTACATCCTATTACATGCTCTCTCTTTATATTTGTTATCCTAAAACAGATTCATAAACATCTAAACATTTATTACCTGCATCAGTCCAAGATAACTTGCGCATTTCATAATGACCATGCTCGCGTAAGGTCTCTCTCAATGGCGGGTATTTAAGTACGGCCAAAATTTTGTTGGCCATCTCATGCACATCCCAAAAATCGACCTTCAATGCATGCGTAAGCACTTCGGCCACACCACTCTGCTTACTAATAAGCACTGGCACATCATTTCGTAACGCCTCGAGCGGCACCAGCCCAAATGGTTCTGATACTGAAGGCATGACAAACAAATCTGCCATTTGAAATACTTTGTCAACATCATCTCCCCTTAAAAACCCGGTAAACAACACCTTGTGACCTATCCCCATTTCAGCGGCCATTTCGATTGTTCTTCTGGCTAAATCTCCAGAGCCTGCCATAACAAACTTCACGTTATCTACTGCAGAAAGCACCAACTTTGCGGCCTGTAAAAAATATTCCGGCCCTTTTTGCATCGTAATACGACCTAGAAAGAGGACAACTTTTTCATCTATTTCGATCGACTCTGGTTGTGACATTTGCAATATGGCATTTTTATGCTCAATGGCATTATAAACCACTTCTACTTTTTCATCGTCAATATCGTACCGGCTCGTGACGACATCACGCGTCAAACGACTTACGGCAATCACACGCGAGGCATGATGTAAACCTTGGCGTTCGATGTCGTACACCATTTGGTTCACATTTTCACCACTTCGGTCAAATTCTGTTGAATGAATGTGGGTTACCAAAGGCTTGCCAGACATTTTCGCAATTGCAATACCTGCTGGATATGTCATCCAATCATGGGCATGTATTACATCAAACGCTTCATTACGTGCAAGGACTGTCGCTATTTTTGAATACCGTTGCACTTCCTGATATAAATCCCGACCATAATGTTGGCTACCACCAGATTGCTCATCGGCCGCTATCTCATCATTGGCCTGAACGCTATCGATGTAAGCAGATAAGTCTGCAATCACTTCGCCTTTACCATTAACAACTTTGATATTACCATTTTGATCTACTTCTGTGTGGTAACCATTTTTTTTAAGCGCTTCTAGGTAATTGTCTTCTGTTTGATATGGCTGCATCATCGATGGTACTGAAAGAAATGACACATTATCAAATTCTGTAGATTGAAAATATTCACAACCAACTAATGCCTTGCCATCGCCAACAGCTGGAAATATCTCTTTAATTACTTCTGCATCATTTTTGCTGCAATTTGCTAAATTTTCAGTGGTTGGGCTTGCCATTTTTACATGACTAGAAAATTCATCTGTCACTGGGCGAGGAAGTATAAAAACAATTTCCACGCCTATTTCACTCATTGCCTGAGTCAACCCGTAACAAGCTGTCCCTAGACCTCCAGAGATAAAAGGTGGAAATTCCCAACCAAGCATTAATACTCTCATTGAATCCTCACGCAACTTATTCGCTTCCATTCGACTCGACATATATACAGGTATACCGCACTGCTTCTAAATATATTTCGGCATGCCTACTTAAGTATAGCTATTTATTCACATTAAAGCCTGGCACACATAAAAACAATGCGTATGTGCAATATATAACGTAATTTACGACATTTCCCACCTATCTTTGTACCATAAGCATAGTGTAAAAGTGTCTAAAAATAGTATGACAAGCATTATTATCGGCCATCGGCCAATAATAATTTAGTTTTCTTCATTAATATCATAAATTACAAACACTTAGCACTATTCACACCCTATTGACAATTGCATTATATCTTGTTCGTAACTTATTTTAAGTCACAGATTTAATGTTCGTATCTTTTCAATCTCATACACTAAATATTGCAAGACTGCGCAGACTGCGTCGATCGGAGGCAATATGTGTAAACGACGATTGAGCAATTATTACTATACCTCACCTTCACAAAAGTGAAATGGGGTTATTCCTTAAATTAAGTAACAAAACAGCTGTTAGAAACCTCGATTATACAAGCGACCCTTAGTCACTGATGCCAGTATGATTTCATTTGCATAGAACTTATTTATAATGACGTCTAAACGCTCAACCTGCAAAAATATGATGGGTGAAAATTAGACCATAACCTCTACCTGCCTTCACTGTGTGGAAATCAAAAAGTCAATTCCGACACAACATATCGGCAATAAAATTGACGCCACTTCATAACGCCATAAAAGGCACGCATCAAGATCGTCTCTTTTACATCTGAATACAAAGATAGCTTTACATACCACCACTGCATCACTATTCAATCTATAAGTCTATGCATTGCAAACCTCGTAATCCATAAAGCTAGGTTTTAACCTATTTATCACCCTTTACTCGCGATAAACATACTCTTATCTTGGTTTTTAAATTGACTTATGGTAGTATGCAGGACTTGATTTTTTTATGTAGCGTGCTATAAATATTACGTTGCTTCAAAATTAAATATCAGGGGTGATATGGTTCATAGACCCGCTATCCTGATATAAATAGAAATGCAAATTGGAGTTAATTAGCATGGCTTTACCAGTAGTCGCCATCGTTGGTCGCCCTAACGTAGGCAAAAGTAGCATCTTAAACTTTCTATCGCAAAAGCGCATTAGCATCGTGGATGAACGCGCAGGCGTGACCCGAGATCGAGTCTCATGCATCGTTGAATGTGAAGAAAAATATTTTGAACTTGTCGATACCGGCGGTGTCGGCATCGTTGACGATCAAGATCTTAACGATCATGTTGATGATCAAATATCGCTCGCCCTCGGCAGAGCTGATGTCATTGTATTTGTCGTTGATATCCGTTCAGGCGTAATGCCACTAGATATGACTGTCGCAAAATTATTAAGAGATAAAGCTTTTGATGTCATTTTAGTTGCCAACAAAGCTGACTCTTATGAAGTCGAACACATGGTTGGCGACTTACACAAACTCGGCTTTGGTGACCCGCTCTGTATTTCTGCCAAACATTCACGAAATCGCGACGACATTAATGAAGCTATTCTTAAATCAATCAAAAACCTTGACACCAACCAACCCAAAAATGCAGTGATGCATATGGCAATTGTCGGCAAACAAAACGCTGGAAAAAGTACATTTACCAATGCAATTGTTGGCGAAGAACGTGTCATCGTCTCTGAAGTTGCTGGTACCACCCGCGATGCCGTTGATGTCAGATTTGAAAAAGATGGCCAAGTATTTGTGGCCATCGACACTGCAGGTGTACGTAAGAAAAAGATGATGGTCAAAGATGATATCGAATATTATTCCCACACTCGTGCGCTTCGCTCTGTCCGCCGTGCCGATGTCGTCCTCTTGTTTATAGATGCAACATTGTCGATTTCAGCCGTGGACAAAAAATTGGCGCGCAGCATTGCTGATGAAAACAAACCATGTATTATCGTGATGAATAAGTGGGACTTAGCGATGGAAAGAGATGGCGATACTGAAAATTTCCAAGACTATATTGACAAGATGTTGCCAGGGCTCAACTTTGCACCTATCTCGTTTATTACGGCCTCAGATGGCAAGAACGTACAATCACTACTCGATTTAGCCGCCTTATTATACAAACAATCAACGACGGAAGTATCGACAGGTCGCCTCAACAAGGCGATCGAAGTCATTACCAAAGAGCGTGCCCCATCTATTCGACATAAAGTAGGTTTTCCGAAAATTTACTATGCCACACAAGTTGCGACACAACCACCGACCATTTTATTCTTTGTCAATAAAGCAAATTATTTTGATGAAAACTATCAACGCTTTTTAACGAATAAATTCCGTGAAATGTTACCGTTTAGCGAAGTACCAATTCGCTTAATGTTTAGAGGACACAAAAAAAAGAAGGATTCTTAAGCCGTTCCTATTGAGATTTTTTAAAAAATCATAATATAAATCTAGGTGTTTAATATTTTTAGATATTTCACACGACACTTCAAACAGAAAAGTGACAAAAATGAATACCATCACTAAATCAATCATGCTTATTATTACAATCACCTTTTCTATTGTAGCGTTACAAAACCAAACAAACGCAGCAGACGAAGCGGCCGCATTTGAGCCTAAATACTTAAAAGGTAACGCCGAAAACGGCAAAATGAAGTATATGGTTTGCTTATCATGCCACGGCGCTACCGGCGGTGGCAACGTCGCATTAAAATCTGCAGCCCTACCAGGGCAGCAAGACTGGTATTTACAATCGCAACTCCAAAAATTTAAACTCGGTATGCGCGGTACAAAACCAGGCGATATGCCAGGTATGCAAATGCGCGCCATGTCTATGACGCTGGCAACAGAACAAGACATGGCCGATGTTGTCGCTTATATCAAAACATTCCCACCTACAATCCCTGCCCCAACAATGAAAGGTGATTTAGCAAAGGGAAAAGCCACTTTTGAAAAGCTATGCATCGAATGTCATGGACCCAAGGCACTAGGTCTCAAAGAGAAACAATCGCCTTCATTACTAGGCTTAACCGACTGGTATATCGTAACACAGGTCAAAAACGTTCAAAATGGCCTACGTGGATACGCGCCAAACGATAAACGGGTACACGAAATGAAGGAAAAAATCGCCTCGATTACCGATGAACAAACCATCATTGACGTCGCGCTGTATATCCTATCACTACAAGCGGCGCCTACAAAATAACACGCTTCTGCCCAAACGGTCCCCTCGGTGAAATGCATGCGTACCCGACGTGGTCATATTTTATGAAAACAGATGGATGGAATCGTTGCGCAAGTTGATGCAATACCACATAAATCGCTGTGCGCTTGACGGATACGTTTGCCATTCATATAATCATTAATATGTTTATGAACTTTCGTTATGGTTTCAGCTTAAATGCCGCTATATTGACAATTGCTTACGTCTTTGGCATTTTAGGGTGTGAACAATCTAAAGCGCCAAAAATCGCCGACGACAAATACACGCCCTTTAAAATACCCAAAAAAGTTGCCAATGAAAAATATTTTATCCACTGTTCGAGTCTCGTTTACCAACTAAATGATCACATCGATATTGATGAAACCATCTCATGGTCCGATGCCGACATTGCGCACCCCTACAAAATTGCGCCACAAACAAAAAACTTATGGCTACAAAACGGACTATCCCTACATCAATTTACTAAGGCACAGTTTAATAAAATAAATACCGAAATCATTGCCGCTGGCGGTGAATATGTTGAAGAAAAAGCTGCATTGCTTAAAAAACCGTCAGCATTTACCAGCGTATATGGCAGCTGGCGGGAAGATCCTTTTTCCCTCTTTTTCACAGATCGCACAGGAAAACTCACGGGAATGACATTAACACAAGGCGACACCTTGTTTCGTATGACCTTTGCCCTTCTTCAACCACCCCCCACGCCAATATTTAACATGACGATCATCCCCCTTCACCGAAAATTTAGCAGATACAATCAAGATGATATTAATCTAATAACCCCAGTTGCCCCACTGGGGTTTGTATATCCCATGGCAAAAGATCACTATTTAGCGATTTGCTTGTCTAAATCTCAAGTCTCTGGCAACTTAGGACGATACTTTCTCTGGAACGATGACAATGGACAAGGTCAGCAAATAGTGATTATCTTGGCGCCAAACACTTTCACGCTAAAAAGAGTAATACCCAAAACCTGATCAATACGATATAGAAAGCTTATACAAAAAAAAATGAAATCAATATCGTTACAACACCGCATCGTTGGAAACCAAAATGACTCAGTTTTTACACCGTTAATCGTAGAAATAATTAGGTAACTTATATTGCCCACCCCCCCCAACATCATAATTGATTCATCTAATTTTGGCATTTTGTCGGTAGATTCAAAAGGCGTGATCAATTCTTGGAACAAAGCGGCCCAAAAAATCTTCTCTAGGGACGAAAAAGATGCCATAGGGGCACACATTGAAACATTGCTTAATGGCCATAAACAAAAACTCATCAATAGTTCATTTCAACATACATTCAAACATCAGGTACTCACTGAATTTGAAGTAGACGTTACCGACGATAGTGGCTCAAATACCGCTATCGCAGTTTCATTTTCACCGATGGTAGATGACAATGAAACATGTATCGGTGTCAGCATTTGGCTTCGCAATATCACCAACAGACGCGTCCTTGAATATCAACTTGAAAAAAGTGAACATATGGCATCTCTTGGTAATCTTGCCGCAGGTGTCGCCCATAATTTCAATAACATTACCGGCGGCATTGGCACCATTGTAGATTTTGCACTAGAGTCTGACGCCCCCACAACGATTCGAAAAGCTTTAGAAATGACTAGCGAAGCTGTAGCGCGCATGAGGAAAATAACAGAATCACTGCTGGTGTTCGCAGACCGTGACACACTCCAATATGATCTTTCTGATTTTACCGAAGTGCTTTTGACATTTCTCCGCCTAGTTGAAATATCACTCAATGAAAAAGATATTCAAATAACGTTAGATATTGAATCAACGCCTGTCTTTGAAATCGCTGGTTCAAAGCTGCACCAACTACTTAATAACTTAGTAGATAATGCCACCGATGCCATGCCTAACGGTGGTGATATAACGATCTTAGTAAAAACGACAAAAAAGGAAATCATACTCCTTTTTTCAGACACAGGCGCTGGTATTAATATCTCAGATTTACCCCATATCTTTGAGCCCTTTTTCACGACGCACGATGTTATTCACGGCGGCCATCTCAACCGCGAAGGACTCGGTCTTTCAGTCGTTCATGGTATCATCACAAAACTTGGTGGCAAGATTTCATGCAATAGCGAAATAGGTCGAGGCGCCACTTTCACGATTAAATTACCGTTTAAATAATAATCTTTTTAATATTTATAATCCGGTTATCTAAATAATTACGTTTTGATTTCACACCGATGTAAAATGTAAAAAAAAATACAACCTCTGTAAGGTTTGCACCAAACAGAAGCTGTATCATCTAAAGGAGGAGAAAAGATATTTTAAGGTGACGAGTCTAAATGTAATATCCTCAAATCACAATAATATTATAGATATATAATTTCACTGTTTCAATCGGGTGAAACCTGATTTTTAAAGACGCAAAAATACTATAGGTAAAAGTACTTATAAAAACTTCTCCATTGCATTTAAAACATGATTCTCAAAATGGGAGGGGCACCTTAACAGTGAAAAAAATTACCGCGCTACACTATTGTATTTTTTTGAGGTGCCCACGGAATAATTGATTTAGAAATGTAGAGATTGGTGATTGCTTACCCGTTTGTTCACGTTGATGATAACTCAATAACTCAAATACTTCAAACAAACTGCTTGATTCAGCTTGCTCAAGCAAATGCGGTTGTTTTAAAAGTGCCAATACGTTTGCTTGAACCATCCGTTTCTCTTCACTCGATGCTTCACACACACGACACAACATACCACCATTGTGACTAGAAAAATAAAGCTTTGGAAAGCCATTGATATCTTGCTCTGGCAATATTTTACCACATATTGAACAATGAGAAAACACCGGAGACAAACCAACTTCTTGAAATAAAAAAAATTGAAATTCAACAATACTTAACAACGGATTGTTACTAGGCAATTGTAATTTGCCTAACGTTTGATAAAAGCCGCTGTATAATAATTCATGTGGATCATAACATTCAGTGAATTTTGATAACATATCACCTGCAAACTGGCCACAATTTAAAGCAAGCAAATCGTTACGTAATAATCCAAATGGTTCACAGGTCACATATTCATGCAATAACGCAAGAGTCGCATCACTACTTGATACCGAAAAAATAATGCGTGCAGCAGTTAATAAATCAATGCCCCCGCCAAACTTCCCCTTAGGACGTCTGGCCCCCTTGGCAATTGCCTTAATTAAACCATGTTCTTTTGAAAATAATGTGACAATCTGAGAACTTTCTGAATACCGGGTTGAGCCGATACATATTGCCTCATCCTTGATGGCACTCATACAAACTCCAATCCCAACATTCATTGGGCATTTTATCTCTTACGCCGAAGGCGGATTTTCCGTTTCATCTATAGCCCCATCTGTTTTCGATTCAAGCGGAGTTGGCTCGGGCGTCAACTTTAAACGTATACGGTTAATACGACGTCCTTCAATATTGACGACCGTAAAATGGACACGACCATATTCAAACGTTTGCCCCTCCTTAGGAATATAACCCAACGTTGCAAATGAAAAACCACCCACAGTTTCATAATCTTCATCTTCTGGTAAGGTTAGGTCAAGTTTTTCATTTAATTCATCGACATGATATCTTGCATCAATTTCATATACCATTTTATTGAGCCGCTTCAGGGGCACATCTTGTTGTTTGACTTCATATTCGTCTTCAATTTCACCAACAAGCTCTTCAAGTATGTCCTCAATAGTTACCAACCCAGCCGTACCACCATATTCATCGTGAACAACGGCAGCATGAACCTTTTGTGCTTGGAACTCGTGCAACAGATCACGCAATGTCATTGTTTCTTTAACATAAAATGGCTTGCGAATAATATCTTGTATCGTTGCTATTTTTTGAGGGACATTTAAAAATAGTAATAAATCTTTGGCATAAAGCATACCCGTAATTTTATCCATAGAATCTTCATAAATCGGATACCGTGAATGTCCATTTTGAATAATGATATCGACAACCTGAAAAATGGTTGCAGATCGTTCAATACCAACAATATCTGTACGTGGCGTCATAATACCATCAACACTGGTATCTCTAAACTCTAGAACAGATTCAATCATGCCAAGTTCTTCTTCGTCAACAACCCCCATTTTCTCCCCTTCTTCGACTACACTGAGTAATTCTTCCTGACGGGCATCTTGTTGTTGTTGATGTGTTTCTTTCGAACCGAAGATACGTTCTATTTGTCGATCAATTAATTGCAACAAAGAAGTTAAAGGCCAGAAAAATATAAATATAAGGTAATATGCTTGATACGTTTTTACCAAAAAGGCAATGCCACCATACTTAGATATGATTAATGGTAATTTTTCAGAAAAAAGTAAAACCAATATAAATGTTTTGATACAAACCCATACCAATAACATCAAAATAGTTCCCTTATCATTTACTTTTAATGAATCGACTATTGTGGGATACAACATCACCAAAAACAAAGACATATTAACAACCATCCGCAGAGTACCCATGGTTGTAATGAGTTGTTTAATATTACCCCTAATCCAATCAATGCGTACCTGAGCATCGGTTGCTTCAAACCCCTCTTCAAGCTTAACCCAAGCAAGATGTCTAAACGCCAAATAAAGTGACGAGAAAAACATGGTTAACCCTAAGAGAATAATCAGCATAATGTCATTAATAACGCTCACAGTAATATATAATCCTTCCCTTTAAATACCTTGCCAAAGCCAAGTAATGTTAATATTTCATCCTCTTTGGCATGCATTATTTTATGCGCAACATCGGTATCGTCTTCATACCCTAATTTGTGTAATAAACCATGTACCACATAAAGATTTAATTCCGCTTCAACGGTATGATTTATTTTGTCTTTCGTCACTTCTTTTGCCATTTGAGCATTCACAATAATCTCACACTCTAAACAAGCTTCGGGATCATCCGACAAGTCAATACTGATGACATCTGTTACAATATCCATATCAAAAAATGCCCGTTTTAAGCGACGGATTTCATCATGATCAACGACTGCTATTGAAACATGCGCATTACGAACATTAAAATGGCTCAAAACGCCAAGTACCGTTTGTTTTAATTGCTCACTATCAATAACGACAAGCGACTGTACGTTGGCTATTTCAATGCTGATATCACGAAGACACATTTGACGCAGGCGTCGTTGTTTGTGTTGATTTTGTTGTATTGCCCTCATTCGGGCGATCTTCTGAACGATTTTCATCTGTTTGGGAATCATTCTCTTTCTTTTTTTCAAGCTTGGGATATGCAATACGACCATGATACATACCGCAAAGTGTTTTCACCAATCGGTTTTCAATAAGATGTAATTCTCGCATGGTTAAATCACATTCATCAAATTGACCATCAAGCAATCTATTCATTGAAAGTTGATTGACAATATCTTCTATACGATTTGGCGTTGGATCTTTCAATGCACGCGTTGCGCTTTCAACACAATCACATAACATTACTATAGCGGTTTCTTTAGAATGTGGTTTTGGACCCGGATAACGAAACTCTGTTTCTTTAACCGTACCATACCCTGCAGCTTTACCTTTTTTCACCGCTTGATGATAAAAATATTCTACCAATGTTGTGCCATGATGACTTGCGATAAATTGATGTAATACTTTAGGAATTTTATACTCTAACGCCATTTCAAGGCCGTCTTTAACATGCCCAATAATTATCATTTTGCTCATTGCCGGAGATAGATCACGATGTTGATTAAAAGACTCTCCCTGATTTTCCACAAAAAAATGAGGCTTATTTATTTTACCAATATCATGATAATAAGCACCTACCCGACACAACAAACCGTTGGCGCCAATTTCTTCTGCTGCAGCTTCAGCCATCATACCTATTTGAAAACTGTGATTGTAAGTTCCCGGCGCCTCTACCGCTAGCCGACTCAATACTGGCAAACTCGAGTCCGAGTAATCTAGCAATGTCATATCTGTTGCGACTCGGAATATACGTTCAATATAGGGGAGAAAACCTTGCATTAAGATGCCCACAAGTAATGCACCAACTAACCCAATACAAGAATCTTTTAAAATGTCATTCATTGGCAATTTTTGCCATACGCCCATTGCCCAAACCATCATAAACACAATCGTGCCTGCCGTTGCGCATACTTTGATCAATTTTGTACGGGTACGAATTTCTTTAAGTGATAAAATTGAAATGCCCATACCGCACCCTACCACCATCAAAACCGATAACACTTGACCAAAGTCACTGTTATTTTCTTTAAGCGCGATCACAGAAAGCATACACAAAAAGGCACCAATGCCTAAAGCAAATCTTTGTGTAAAAGCAATTGTTATCGAAATAGCTGCAACCATCAAAGGCATCACAATAAAATATGGAGACCATATGAATTCAAATTTAGATTGAACAAAAAGAATGCCAAATTGATTAAAGGTAATTACCCCAAGCATGATAAATAATAACCCAAAACACTTTAATGGCTCATTTAACAATTTTAAGGAATAACGTGCAACATATAATCCTATAGCGCTACCAGCCAGAAACACTACAGGAAATATTCGTAAAAATGACTCGAATTTAATGACGACAGGTATTGCACTACCTTTGCTAGATACTGTTAACCCGAGAATAACGCTACATAATATCACAAATAGAAATAACATCACCAACGCACCAGGTGCACCGATATCACAAAAGTAATGAAAGCGATTCGCCTTTTCAGAGCCAATCGCTTTACTAGTATCTACACGTTTAGTCTTTTTTTTCATTTATGCCTACTGTCGAAAAGAAAAATGTTATTTCTTAACGTTCTTTTCAACTGATTCGTCCTCTTCGTAAACTTCTACAATTTTTTGCACCAATGGATGGCGAACGATGTCTGTTTTTTGGAGACGGCTAAACCCAATGCCATCTATACCTTGTAAACGCCTCATCGCGTTTACCAACCCAGATTCTTGATTATAAGGTAAATCAATCTGGGTGTCATCACCGGTGACGATCATTTTTGAACCATGGCCCAATCGGGTCATTAACATCAACATCTGATTCACCGTCGCATTTTGCGCCTCATCACATATAATCGCAGCATCATTTAAGGTACGCCCACGCATAAATGCTAAAGGGATAACCTCAATAATACCATCGGCCATAAAGCGCTTCATCTGATTATAATCCATCATATCGCCAAACGCATCTAATAATGGCCTCAGATATGGATTAACCTTCTCCATAAGGTCACCAGGTAAAAAACCGAGTTTTTCTCCTGCTTCAACCGCAGGGCGCACTAATATCACACGTTTGATCTCCCCTTGCTTAAGCATTTCAACTGCCCTAGCAACGGCTAAATAGGTTTTCCCACTGCCTGCAGGTCCGATACAAAAAATCATATCGAACTTTTCAATGGTATCGAGATAGTCTGCTTGCCCTTTAGACTTAGGGGTAATCGTCTTAGAAACCGCCCCCTCAAAGACCCGCACCTGTTGTTCACCGGTACGATCACGATCATGAAACGCATCTGCAATCATTAACCGCATTTCATCTTCAGAAATATGATCTTGTTTCTGAATATGTTGCTGCATCAAACCGAATAATGCAGTCGCCTTGGAAACAGCCGAATTACTACCAGTAAATACTACCCGACCTTCTCTAGCTGAAACTTGAACGCCACACGCATCGCGTAATGTGCGTAAATTGCCATCAGCTGCACCGAAAAGTTGCACCCGCTTGCCCATATTTTCAAGTTTAACTGTTATTTCCAATAGAATGTTACCTATCTTGCTTCTTCTGTTTTAGGTTGATCAAATAAAATATAAACTGTACATGAAACTTACAATACAAATGCATCTAATATATCCAACATGTCAAAATACAATAGGCCACCGGTGCAGAGATCACCAATGAATCCAGTAAATCCATCATACCACCAAAAGCGGGGACCATTTGTGCTGAATCTTTACTATTTGCATCTCGTTTGAGCATTGATTCAAATAGGTCGCCCAAAGGCCCTACAACACCTAGTACAACGCCATAAATAACTGCCTTATAAACCATTATATCAATGCAATACGTAAAAAGGAAAGCAACAATTGTAGATAATACCGTACCGCCAATAAAACCTTCCCATGTTTTACCTGGTGAAATTTTAGGTACCCATTTATGCTTACCAATTGCCCTTCCTGTGAAAAACGCGCCGATATCGGCACATTTAACGACGGTCATAAACATCACTACAATTGATATTTGCCCCCAAACCGTTGTTTGCCCATGCCCCAAATCCCTAATTTTGGTAAAAAAGTAACACCCGACCCCTAAGTATATAACCATAAAGCAAATCTGCCCCATTGCCGCAAAGGTTTCCTCGGTGCCATATTTAAATCCATGATATAGCGATGCAGCGAGCAAACACCCCGACAACAAGTATAATATGTCGCCATGAAACCATATTGATGATGTCACAATCGATACAATAGCTAGAATCGTCACAAACAGATTACCATTGGTCTTTTTGGGCGCGACCATGGCGAAGAGCTCGCGCGCCCCTAAACCAGCTACAACCGCTACAATGAAAGTAAATATGATCCCTTGATACTTCACCGTATCAGATAACGCCTGTTTACTAGATAAATAACCATCACTAATAAATACCCCTACCAATAATAAAATCATCAAAACACCAAAAAAGAGGCGTTGCGCCAAAGTAGATTTTAATTTAATCATATAAATTTATGTCTCGTTAATATGTAAGATATATCCCAACTATATATGCTTATTTTCCCGTTACGGTGCACATAAAGCAAGCCTAGATTGTATGGGATGTTGTAAACTTTTCATACCGTTCAATAAAATTCGAAAAAATGTAATAACGATGATATAATAACCTTAAACATTATCTTTTATAAGGCAGACATTTTATATGACCACACCTAAAGCGTCATGCCCTTGCGGCACAAAAATCCCCTATCTACAATGTTGCGGACAATATCATTTTGGCAACGCCTTACCAAAAACACCTGAACAACTTATGCGATCTCGATACAGCGCCTTTTGCAAACAAAATGCAGACTACTTGGTTGCAACACTACATAAATCTGCACGATCACACAATGAACGGCAACAGTTGACCAATTCATTTAGCAACATACAATGGCTTGGTTTATCAATTATTAGTATAGATAACAGTAAAATAGGTGAAGGTATCGGATACGTTGAATTTATCGCAAGATTCAAACATAATACAGAAGACGAACACCACGAAAGAAGCCGCTTTATATTTGAAAAAGATAGGTGGTATTACATTGACGGCGAGGTCTGTTGATAAATTTTCTTCTCGCGCATTACATTATTTTATCGATGATTACCGTTGGCGCCACTTTTAAATAATCTTAAAAATAAGTAACCAACTACGACAATTTAATCATCAGAGATACCTTAGTATCAACCAAGACAACAACTCTAAATGTATACTAATTCGATTTTACTGCATATTCGACCTGAACAGTTGCAGTATAAATAATCTCTCCAAAAGAACGACTTCCAAAATTTGCCCCATAAGATGATGATGCAAGGGAAAAACTACTTAGTGACTTGTGCATTTTATCACTATTATACTGTGCCTTGTTATATGCAGCTTCGCTACGATCTGTAACCGACGTGACCACCACACCACTATCTAAAAAATTTATAGGTGTTAAACTTACGCCTATGGCTTTTGTAAAAATATCTTTTCGCATTACCACACTATCACACGCCTTGATTAATACGTCTTGCTTAAACTTTTCCGCAAGTGAATGTTCAAACGCAAGCCCTGCAAAGGTAACGTCACTGGAACTATCTACCTGCTTAGCAATTAATCGAAATTGTGATTCATTGACTATTTTAACTTTTACAATATTAACCACATGATACGCTTTACTAATATACCCGTCTTCAGGCGTCCATGAAAACTTTGTTGGTATAATATCTTTCTTTTTTATATTACCTTTAGTTAAATGCTTAATAATCGACTCAATGCGATCTTGGTTAAGTTCAATTGCCTTACCCAACGAACTATTTTTAGTTTTCACTTTCAAACTAGCGATAACAATGTCGGCTTGGGCTTTAATTTCACCATGTCCATGAAGCTTTACCGTTTTGGATATACCATCAAGATAACTAGCCAGCTCGCCAGGGGTGCCTTCTAATTTCGGCTCATTACCATACACCGATGGTATAATCGTTACGACACCAATTAAGAAGGCTATGTATTGTAAATTTAATCGCGTAATGAGTTGGTTCATCTTTTATCTCCATTTTATAGCTATTATCTTTTATTAAAATTTTAACGAAGGGCGTTATTTTTCACATCCTAAGGTTCTTTAATTGCGATATCAACAATTAAAGGTAAATGATCTGAACCAATGGTGGTACCTGTTCGCCTATCATTAACTGTAATGCCTTGAGAAACCAAACAATGATCAATAGGAATGCCAAATGGCATCACAAAGGATGGCCAACTGGCGTTTAAACCAAAGCCTTTACTGCTGTTACGCAAACCACTATTTTTCATAAGTTTACGGAAATAATGTGACCAAGGTGTCGTATTGAGGTCTCCAATCAAAACGACACCTTG
>Ga0255039_10000027_pt1 | contig 41327 bp, 28 predicted proteins | sample BC1_12_1_MG_FD_181713 | JGI IMG/M metagenome (GOLD analysis project Ga0255039, IMG submission 181713) | Seawater microbial communities from Strait of Georgia, British Columbia, Canada - BC1_12_1 | ecosystem: Environmental > Aquatic > Marine > Strait | place: Canada: British Columbia | collected... | reverse complement strand
AGGCGGGGAGACAGGGTCTATAAAATTGACTTAACTAACGCGTTGGTCTTTGATTAACCATAGAAAAGCATATGGCTTTTATAGTAATAAATCTTTTGCTTTAATAGGTAAGTTAACACTTATAGCTTGTAAGTGACAACTTTTTGGGAGTTGAACCTATTTTTTTTTATATTTTTAATCGGAATAGCGACACCATCCTCCGAAACAAGACTAATAACTCAATATTGCAACACCGCTAATGGCGATGATTGTGCCTATAGTTGAGCGCACCGTTACTTTTTCTTTGTCTAATACAATGACAATGGGTATTAACAAAATCGGTACGAGTGCGCCAACTGTTTGGGCAATGCCTGATGGAATCAGTTGCACAGACCGCATTAATAGCGCAACGCCAAGGAACGGTCCAAAAAAAGCACCTGTTAAAATATATGCGATAGGCTTTACAGAACGAAATGCATTGCCAACAACGTGTGCCCGTTTTAGGCAAATGATCAATAACACAAAACCTGCGGCGCCTGCAAATGCGCGAATTTGTGTCGCCGCGAATGGATCATATGTCGCGATTGCTGTCTCACTATCTTCAATCATACCGACTTTGCCAAGTACGAGACCAACGCCTTGCCCTACCGCACCCAACAGCGCGCAAACAACCCCTTTGATATCTAAATGATGGTGTTGGTCATGCTTTACCTCTGGACGATCTAATATCACAAACATCACACCCGCAATAGTGACACCCATGCCAAATAGCTGTCGCAACAAAAGTGTTTCACCCAACCAGGCCCACCCAGTCACAGCGGCGAACAGAGGTGCCAACGCCATCAATAACATCGAAAGACGCACACCGATACGGTTGAACGAATAAAATAAAAAGAGATCGCCTAGAAAAAAACCAACAAACCCTGAGAGTGAAAGCCAACACCACATTTCTAATGTTGCACCAGCAGGCAATACGTCGCCCCCTGTAGCAATGCCATATATTGCAAAAAAAATGATTGCAAATACCAATCGTAAAATATTGACCGACAACGACCCCACCAACTTAGACCCCCGGGAGAACGCAACAGAACTAACCGCCCAACAAAGTGCCGTTCCCCCGGCAAATAGTAGTCCGCTCTGTATTGATGTTTGATCCATTGATCCATCATAAACAATTGCCATTTATTGTAAACGTAATTCTACTTCAAGTGAAGGTGTTTAAATTGCAAGCCGTGTCGATTAATAAATAATGATAATGGTACCATCGCAATAGGTGCAACACTCATTACAATCAAGTTTAGGCTCAAGACCAGCCCTGCCGATTGTCGCGCATGCGCAGGGGGCTTAGTGAACTCATGTACTGATTCAAATGTCACGAAGTAATACCCTAAAACTGATATAAATATCACCGTAGCCACATACACCGCCCATTTTGATAAAACGGCATATCGCAACGCCATTTTAAATGCATATATTACCATGATGACTGCTCCAAGCAAATAGCCACACAACAATACGCCCAAGCAGTGCATAACAGTTTGTTCTGAACGCCCTAGTAATCCACAACAAAGCAATAATACAATTGGGATATAGAAAAGCACATTAAATACCACTTTAAAGCCATTCACCTGAATCAGCAAACCATTACTTAGTCCAATACCAATTATTGATGGCAAAGCCAATACGATGATTAACCCAAATTTTAACTGCATACGATCTAGCCTAAAAACGTGGTCTTGCCTAATGATATGATAATAAATATATGCCAATACAAAACCACTCACCAAAATAACAATCGTTATTAGCGTCGACAACAATGCTGACAAATACAAATATCGAGACAATGTCACATCTTTCACAGGTTTAATGGCCCTAAACACGGAGCAAGTTGAAGCACCCCTGCCATTTATACAACCCGACAGAAAGCCACATAAATATGATAAAATCACCATACTTGCAGTGGGAACAACCATAAATAACATCATCGCATCATGCCCATCAATGACATTGGACGCACATAGTCCCAAAGAAATCACAACCATCAACAATGCCAACAGCGGTACAGTCCACCCTTTTTCTGTAAATTCAAACCATAACTGCGCTGTGCGTATCGAAACAAAGATGCGCTGTTGTTTGGTCTGTTTTTCAACTATTTTTTCAAAAAACGCGATAACGCTCTGAAAAGTCCACGCATCCCCTCTTCTATCACGTGACATCGCATACACGATTATCCCATACGATAACGGTATACATAGGCCCCACCCAACAGTAAAATAAAGCATATTAACCATACACTTTGTAAATATAAATACAATAACCAAACATATCAATGCGCAAATCAACTTTGACTTCCCCAAAGAAAGATTGACTGCCTGAACAAAGGAGGTAACAATAAATACCAAAAAAGGTAATTGCCACATACCTATCCATGGAAATATACAAAAATAATTCAGACATACTGAAAGAAATAATTGTAAAACAACCAATAAACATAAATACGGCGACATATACAATAATGACAATTTCCATGAACGAAGTGGCAAAAGATATAGTCGGTGTGGAAAACCAACAATGTCACCATTTTCTATATTCATGTAAAGAAAAATAATCCCAAAATTTATGAGCGTACCCAAAAGAAAAACAGTCTCACCATAAAATAAATGTGTATCTCCAAACTCGATGTTTTGCGTTTTAAATGAAATAAACATCGTAAACATAAATGTAAATGCCATCATAACAAACATAAAAACACGCATTTGTCGCCAACAAGCCCACATCATTGAAGTTGTCATCGTACCCATTAGATAGATCCTCTCTTTACCGTTTTACTTACCGACCATTGAAATAAATATCTCTTCAAGGGTAGGGGTGACTTGTGAAACAATCGATGCACCGCACGAACCTGCCGCACTGTTAAAATTGTTACTTTCATTATTACAAATCACTGTCCATTCATCAGGACCACCCACTGCATGTTGCACCCCTGGTAGTGTAGGCATTGTTTCACATGGTTGATCAAAGTGTAAGGTGATTTTGTGATGAGATGCTTTTATATGATCCATCGTATCTGCAAACAACAAATCGCCATTGTGAATCATCGCCACGTAATCGGTCACCCGCTCTACCTCTTCTAGTAAGTGAGATGAAAACAATACCGTACGACCATCGTCAATCACGGTACGAATAATCGCTCCGAGGATGTCACGACGTACGACCGGATCAAGTCCACTGGATGGTTCGTCAAGTAATAACAAATCTGGTTTATGCGCCAAAGCAATCAACATCGCCGCCCGAGCGCGTTGCCCTCTCGATAAACTTTTGATCTTTTGTTTACCATTCAATTCAAACATTTCTAATAATGCGCTGGCATAAGTTGAATCCCAATTGGGATAAAATGGTTCGGTATACCGAATCAATTCATTTATGGTCATCCAACTCGGCAAATCACGCTCTTCAGATAGATAGCCAATATTACCAAGCACTTCTTCAGGATGTTTTACGGGGTCCATACCAAAGACCGATACAGTGCCCTTTTGTGCACGTAGTAAACCAAGTAGATGCTTAATGATGGTTGTTTTCCCTGCACCATTTTCCCCCAATAATCCAAACACAGATCCGCGCGGCACCGCAAAAGAAATATTATTCAACACCACTTTCTTTCCAAAGTGTCTAACTAAATTGGATAGCGCTATGACATTGTCAGCCATGATTATCTCCTCCTTTGTTGATTTTTATTTTGGGTATGGATCAGTGCAATCACTTCATCTATTGACATATCCATTTGAGCTGCTTCAGCGAGCAAACCATCTATGTGTTCAATCATGATCGCTTGTTGTTCGGATTTGGCCAATGGTGAAACTGCATCTGCCACAAACACACCAGCGCCCCGTCGTGACGAGATCACCTTTTCCATTTCGAGTTGTTTGTACGCCCGCGCTACGGTATTTGGATTGACCAATATATCTTGCGCCAATTTGCGAACCGGTGGAAGCTGAGTTGTGACCGGTAATCGCCCAGATGCTACTAACAGCTTTACCTGTTTAACGATTTGCAAATAAATCGGTATGCCACTAGATGTACTTATATGTATCTGCATAAAAAAACCTTAATCTCTTTTTTTGTACCTTCGTACTAATACAATAGTACAATTTTAGAAAAAGTCAAATGGGTCTGTCCCCTTTTTCTCTATTTTTGCCATTGCCTTAACGATAAAATATCGTAAGTCCCTTATACTAATACAGTTATATAATTTTATTTTTTATAACTATATCTACATCAATCCGACGATATGCGATACATTCTAGCGCGCTGGGCAACGTCTCGATTAAAAAGCAGGTCAGGTTTCCTTTTTCTTGATCACCCTATAGCTATATACATGCTTCGCGCCCCGAAAACAAAGCGCAATACAGATATTAGCTCACTTTACCAGCCGATTTACAAGAGTCGGGGGTAAATCATGCCGATATTAATCGTAACTCACTATTTATTAGTTAGTTACAATCATTAAGGACAAAAAAGTGTACGGCGCAACATGTTACAGATGCATGCTTGTGATACGCAATTTAATTCCACCAATGCAGTAGGTTTCAATTGTTCTTTACCGTTTAGCGATTATAATAAAGGGTTAACAAATTGAGACATACTCCCCTGACGCACTACAGTAATAAGTCGGGACAAATATAGATAAGGTAAAATATTCGATGGGCATTACAGATGTAATCAGTAAATCAGTTGTCAAGCTATTTGGTACAAGCAGTAACAGATATGTTAAACAACGTCGTGACGTAATCGAAAAAATCAATGCACTCGAAGCTGAGTACAACCAATTAACAGATGATGAATTAAAAGCTGTCAGTGATGACCTGCGCGCACGCATCACTGCCAATGTCGAAAAAACAATCGGCCCAGATTTACGTGAAGTACTCAGAGAAATCATTCTATTGCCTGAGGAAGCACGTAAACCAGAAAAAATTAAACTTACCGAACAGCTCAAGGCTTGTTGTGATTCCGTTTTGCCAGAAGCTTTTGCGGCAGTTCGTGAATCGTCAGATCGCCACTTAGGTATTCGTAACGTATTTAATGAAAATCTAAACTTTGACCCCACCATCCTCACTGAAGAAAACCAAGCTATCTTTGCATCGGTAAAAAAACGTGTTCAAATTGAAGACGAAAATTTACACACCATTGATTTACCACCTGCATTCTATAATGACGTCAGAAACCACTACCCCACTACAGAAAGAAATGCATATCGTTTTAGACATTTCGATGTCCAACTTATCGGTGGCAACGTACTATATGAAGGCAATATCGCCGAAATGGCAACAGGTGAAGGTAAAACGCTAATGGCAACATTAGCAACTTACCTCGTTGCGATTTCGAATCGTAAAGTGCATGTCATTACCGTCAATGACTACTTAGCCAAACGTGACCGCGACTGGATGGCGCCTGTATTTGAATCTTTAGGCCTCTCTGTTGGCGCAATTCAAAGCAGCATGGATTCTATTGGCGACGAAAGACGTGCACAATATGCATGCGACATTACCTACGGTACAAACTCTGAATTTGGTTTTGATTACCTCAGAGATAATATGAAACAATCAGCTAATGATCAGGTACAAGGCCCGCTAGACTTTGTTCTTATCGATGAAGTTGACTCCATTTTAATTGATGACGCAAAAACACCGTTGATTATTTCTGGCCCAGCGCAAGATGATACAGAACGGTACAAACGAGCTGACGGCATTGCCAGAAAAATAATTGATAAACAAAGTGCATACCGAAAATTAGAAATAACCATTGATGGTCTAGAAAAAGATGTCGCAAATACCAACGGAGAAATTACCGAAGCGAAAGCAGCCAAAGACACTGCCCGCATTGATAAAGCAACCGCGCATCTCGCAGACGTTGAATCCCAACTAGAAACCGCTAAAAGTGAACAAGAAAATACCACACAATATTACGAAGTAGAATACGACAAACATAGTGTACATCTGACACACGAAGGTATTGGCGCCGCCCAGGACCTTGCTGGGGTAGGTAGTTTCTTTGTCGGCTCTAATATGGAATGGCCTCATTTAATGGAGCAGTCATTAAAGGCGCATGTTGTCTTTATCCGTGAAAAAGATTATATCGTCCAAAATGATGAAGTGGTTATTGTTGACGAAAATACCGGACGCTTAATGATCGGCAGACAATGGGGCGATGGTTTACATCAAGCATGTGAAGCAAAAGAAATGGTCACCATCAAAAAAGAAAGCCAAACGTTGGCGACCATTACCATTCAAAACTTCTTTAAGCTTTACCAACAAATCGCAGGTATGACTGGTACTGCGATGACCGAAGAAGAAGAGTTCATGAATATCTATGGGCTTTCTGTTATAAAAGTACCAACCAATTTACCATTAGCACGCGACGACAGAGACGATCTTGTATTTAAAACAGAACGAGAAAAATTTAATGCGATTGTCGACGAAATTCACGAAGTAAGCAAGAGCGGGCAACCCATCCTAATTGGTACCAACTCAATCGAAAAAAGTGAAGCGATCTCTGCGGTGTTAGACAAAAAATATGGGATGACACACGAAGTACTAAATGCCAAGCAACATCTCCGCGAAGCAACCATCGTTGAAAATGCTGGACAGCAACACAAACACCATGATGGCACCATGTGGGGAAATGTTACCATCGCAACAAACATGGCTGGACGTGGTACTGATATCAAATTATCAAAGGAAGTGCTAAATAAAGGTGGACTCTACGTACTCGGTACCGAACGAAACGAAGCACGTCGAATTGATAACCAGCTACGTGGTCGTTCTGGACGCCAAGGTGATGTTGGCGCCAGTCAATTCTTCTTGAGCTTTGATGACGACCTAATGAAATATTTTGGTGGCGAAACAATGCTAAAAGTACTTTCTATGGTTGGCTGGGAAGAAGGCGAACCAATTCAAATGGGCCGTTTAAGTAACGCCATTGGTAAAGCGCAAAAGAAAGTAGAAGAACGCAACTTTGAACAAAGAAAAAGCTTGCTCGAATACGATGAAGTCATGAACTATCAACGACAGGTATTTTATACCCGTCGTCAATCGATTATCGAAGGCCGTAATCTAGAAGTCATTCTATGGGACATGCTCGACGACGTTATCGCCGAAAGCACAGAAGCAATGGTCAACAAAAACTATCCTTACGAATGTGCTGTAGAATGGGCAAGAAACACCATCAATGTCGAAATAGACCTTGAACGCGTTAAAGGGCAAAAACGTGAAACACTAGAAAAAACACTTCGCACACATGCCATTAATAATGCCGAGCAAGAAATCACATTAACCCTTGGCGAATACATGATCGAAGATGTCCCGAAAGAAGATTGGGACTTAAAGAGTTTGTCGAGTTGGGCGATGAGCCAGTTTGAACTCAATATTTCGCAAAACCAATTGCGCAGTATGACGCCTGAAACGCTACAGCCAAAACTCTTAAAAGCTGCTGAAGCACGTATAGATCGATACGAATTCAGTCGTTTGACAACCTTCCTTGATGAACACTTCGGCCTACAAGGACTATGCGATTGGATGTCGTACAAATTTGAAATCGAAGTCAATATAGAAGAAATTAAAGATAAATCGATTGAAGAGACAACCCAAATCCTTAAAGAAAAGGCGAGGCATGCGTATCATCTCCGTGAAATAGAATACCCCATTGATCACATCCTCAATATGTCTTTAAGCCAGCAACAGTCAGGATCTATATTCGCCGCAGTTGCTGTGGCCAATTGGATCAAACTGAAATTTAATATCGAAATGTCACCAGATGAAGTACAAACGCTTTCATTTGAAGATATACGTGAAAAATTAGTTAATATGACCAATGCACATCTTGCAGATGGCATAGATAAAGAAATTGCTGAAGCATTTTCAACCCATACTTCACATGATGCACGCATCGACTGGGCCAACGAAAGATACCAAGGCAAACTACGTGCAGAAAAAATCACTACAGAACTAGAACGGGAAACCATTCACGAGCAAGCTGTTAGATTTTCAAGATTAGAATTAACAGATTTGGAAAAGTATATTCTACTGAATATTTATGATCAAGCATGGAAAGAGCATTTAAATGCCATGGATCATTTAAAAAGTGGTATTGGTTTACGCGGATTTGCAGAAAAAGATCCTAAAATCGAATATAAACGTGAAGGGTTTCGCATGTTTATCGACATGCTCAGTAATATTCGCGAACGAGTTACAGATCATATCTTCAAAATTGAAATGGATAGTACCGAAAGGCGTAATGTCTGGAATATCTCATCTACCGCCCATGATCAACACTCTGGTTTTGACCAACAATCAGCAGCCATGGCACCTCAAGGCGAAGCAGCAAAACCAAAACAAATCAAGCTATCGGGCCCTCGCGTAGGCCGAAACGAACCTTGCCCATGCGGGAGCGGCAAAAAATTCAAAAAATGTTGTGGGTAATTAGTGCCTGTTTCGGAAAAAGTGATCTACCGATGAATGTCAACGTTAAAATAAACAAATACGCGCATTTTACGACCTAACAATAACCGAAATCGCGATAGGAATCTACGGCTCAACATTTTCTTTGCGCACACCCCGACCAATTATCCTTCCAGTATGTACTAGCATTTAACTTCATATTTTACAGGCATTTACATCACTATATTTTAAGGTATGCGGTTTTATTTTTTCTTGACGATGTTACAAAAAAAGCGATAATAACCAATCAGTATTTTCATGGGGATTAGATTATACTACTTAACTATCGACTTTCGGGAATCATGATTTAGTGATGACTTTTTATTAACCAAAGGATTTATTTATGATTAATGTAGAAAACCTTAAAAAGCAGTTCGGTCCAATTACTGCAGTGGACGATGTATCGTTTACAATGGAAAAAGGCGAAGTCGTTGGCTTTCTAGGGCCAAATGGTGCTGGTAAAAGTACCACGATGAAAATGATCACTGGTTTTTTAGAACCAGACGACGGTAAGGTCACCATTTGCGGTACAGACATTGCAACTGACCCTATCACCGTAAAAAATAGAATTGGTTACCTTGCTGAGCATGCACCTGCATATGGCGAAATGACTGTAAGTGCTTTTCTAAATTTTATATGTGATGTACGTCAAATAAATGGTAGTCAGCGCAGAGATGCGATGCAACGTGTAGCAGAAAAATGTGCCATCACACCTGTTTTACAACAAACAATCGGCACGTTATCTAAAGGTTACCAAAGACGCGTTGGTTTGGCGCAAGCATTAATACATGACCCTGAAATCTTGATTTTAGATGAACCTACTGACGGACTTGATCCAAATCAAAAACATGAAGTACGCCAATTGATCAAAAAAATGGCAAAAGATAAATGTATTTTAATCTCTACCCATATCCTGGAAGAAGTTGAAGCCATTTGTTCACGTACCATTATCATTGCCCATGGCAAAGTCTTAGTCGACTCAACACCCGAAAAACTTAAAGAAGAACATAAAATGACGCTGAATGAAATCTTTAGAAAGATCACTCGTAAAAAAACAGCATAATTGTAAACAATATTAATATAAACATTTAAGGAGAAACGTTCATATGAATGGTTTTCTATCAGTATTTAAACGAGAATTTAAAAGTTACTTTGCAACACCAGTTGCTTATGTTTTTCTTGTCATTTTTTTAATCGCGGCACCATTTTTGGCATTTCAAAATGGCGCTTTCTTTAAAATGGGGCAGGCCAGTATGCAATCGTTTTTTCAATTCATACCTATGCTATTTGTCTTTATGGTACCAAGTACCGCAATGCGTATGTGGGCAGAAGAACGGAATTCTGGCTCTATAGAATTACTATTTACGCTACCTATTACCGTAGGACAAGCAGTCCTAGGTAAGTTCATAGCTGCTTGGGCATTTTTAACCATTGCACTGCTACTTACTTTTCCATTCCCACTTACTGTCGCCAATCTTGGCAACCCTGACTGGGGATTGATCATTACCGGTTATATCGGTAGCATTTTATTGGCCGGTTCATTTTTGGCTATCGGAAGTTTCTTTTCGGCGCTAAGCAAAAACCAGGTGATCAGTTTTATCTTAACAGTCGTTGTGTTAGGCATCTTGTTACGACTAGGTATGCCATCAACACTTAGCATACTCGACACCTTTTTACCTAACGGATTTCTCGTATTTGTTGAAGCCATTTCAATCCAAATACATTTTGAGTCAATGCTCCGTGGTGTTATAGAATTAAAAGACATACTCTTCTTTGTTGGCCTTATATGCGGCGCACTTTATGCCAACATGCTTTTACTAGACGAAAGGAAGGCTGCATAATGAAAAAAACAACACAAACAATATTCGCATGTATCTTTATTTGCATTATTACATTCAGCCTTGTTTACGCTGCCCAAATTATGGCACGCTCTGCACGACTAGATATAACAGAACGAAGTTTATATACATTAACAGATGGCACAAAAAACATTATCCAAAAGTTAAGCCAACCGATAACAATGAAGTTGTTTTACGCCAAGACCGCTGCTAATGAGGGCCCTGATGGCATTCAGTTTTATAATGAATATGCTGCCTATGTAAAATCTCTACTCTCTGAATATCAAAAGATTTCCAGCGGTAAAATCAAACTAGAAGTGATTGACCCAAGGCCATACTCCCAAGAAGAAGAAGAAGCATTGCGCTTTGGTCTAACAGGCTTAAATATTACCCAAGAAGAACGTTTTTTCTTTGGTTTAGTTGTTAATACTGAATTTGGCCAAACAAAGACCATAGAAATATTTAAACCAGATCGTAAACAGTTTATTGAATACGACATTAGCAGCTTAATTGAATCTGCGATCACGCGTGAAAAGAAGCGCCTTGGTATCCTAAGCTCATTGCCAGTTGCAGGGGACGATGATTACGCTGCACGCATGAAGCAAATGCAAGGACAACCCGCTGCGCCATCATGGCATTTTGTAACGCAACTCAAACAACAGTATGATGTTACAAATTTTCCACCTGACACCAAAGAAATCAGCCGTGTTGATATGCTTTTAGTAATCCACCCCAAAGCACTTTCACAGGAAACGCTCTTTGCGATTGATCAATATGTTGTTACCGGCGGTAAAATCATCGTCTGTGCAGACCCACATAGCATCGCAGACCCTGCCCCCCCAGGACAGATGCAAATGCGCATGTTACATAAGGCAAATTCTGATTTAAATACATTACTTAATGCTTGGGGTGTCAATATCGCCGCCGACAATTTTGCTGCTGATACAACGATGTCACCTTTTAGGCAACTTACTCAGCGAAGTCCTGCACAATCTGTAATCGTTGTCATGAATGCAACTCAAGATCATGTTAATAAGGATAACCAAATTTCTGCGCAACTCAATAGGCTTGAATTTGTATACCCTGGTGCAGTAACTGCAACAGATGGAAGTACCGCCACCATTACCCCATTGGTTTCTACGACAGAAGCGGGTAATACTTGGCATGCAACTTCATTTGATATCATGGGACTTGGTAGAAACCCTGCCATACTTGAAGAACGCTTCTCGCCTGGTACCAAACCAGTAATCGTAGCTGCAATGGTCACAGACAAATTTAAGTCGGCTTACCCTGACGGCATCACCATCGAAGCGCCAGCACCGGCAGAAGGTGAAACCGCAGCTGAACCTGAAATTAAAACAGGCGTTACTGTAGCAACAGAAGAAGGCGTAATGGTTGTTATCGCTGACATTGATTTTTTAAGTGACCAAACAGCATTCCAACAAATGGGAATGTTTGGTATTTCAGCACGCAACGACAACGCTGCATTATTACAAAATGCTTTAGACCAAATCATTGGTTCCACAGACTTGCTATCTATTCGTTCACGAGGTAATTACGAGAGACCACTCAAAGTTATTCTAGATATTGAAGCTGCAGCAGAACAAAAGACTGCCAATAAAGTTGCTGAATTACAAGAAAAAATCAATGGTGTGAACCAAAAGTTAACAGCGATTATGACAACCCAAAATAAAAATGACGGTGCGCTTATTAACAAATCAATTCAAGCTGAAATTAGAAACGCCAAGCTCGAACAAAATAAAGCTCAAAAAGAATTACGTGGTGTGCAAAACGAGAAACGCGTTGATATAGAAAGCCTGCAAAACAAAGCCAAACTGCTTTGTATACTTGGGGCACCATCTTTAATTTTAATATTTGCCCTTTACCTTTCGGTCTCAAATGCAAGTAAACGTCGCAATCATTTAAACACAATGCGCATCGCTGAATAGTAGATAACCTAAACCAACTAACAGAATACATTCTGGAGTATATATGCTTAATAAAAATAAATTAATAGCCCTTGGCGTCGCTGCGATCGTATCAGTATGGATAGCAGCTGGCTTGACCATTGTTGACAATCATAAATCTAAGGCCGTTTACGAGGGGTCTACACCATTCATACAAGGCCTCGATGTAGATAAAATTGCAACTATTGAACTATCTGGTAGCAATGACTCATTTAAATTAGTTAAACAAGGTAGTGCTTTTATTATTCCAAGTAAAGGAAACTACCCTGCCCACACCCCTGCGATAAACAATTTACTTTCTGATATTACAGACATCAACAAAGAAAGCAAAGTTACTGACAACAAAGAAAACTTTGAGACCCTAGGCGTTGCTGACGGCAAAGGTCGTACGACGGTCAAGTTTTCTGACGCCGACGGAAAAGAAATGGGGTACGCTGGCGTACTTATTGGCTCTACACAAGTTTCTGCAGGCGGCAGTTATATTCGTCACCCAGGAGAAGATACCGTATACCTGTCACGAAATGTCCCATATATCCGAACATCAGCACTTGATTACATAAACAAAAAAATCATTGATATTACTGATGAGCAAATTGTCAAAGTAACCAATGGCAACACCCCTACAAGTTTTACCATTACCAAAAATGACGCCGGCGTCGCGCTGGTGAATGTCCCTGGTGGCAAACAAGCAAAAGACGCCGAAGTCGGTCAGGTTGTTGACGCCCTTGCTGGGCTTTCAATCACAGATGTGTATCAAACTGTTGAAGGCGTGGTCTTTGATAAAACATACACATGCGAGCTGACTGACTCAACGGTATACAGCCTTGTCGTTGGCCAAAAAGAAGATAAGTTCTATATCAAATGCGCAGCATCATTTATCAAAAAGGCCACTGTAACAAATGGCACTGTTGCTAATCAAGCTGAGGCCGCAAAATATGGTGGCCAACAAGTCGCTGCAAAATTTTCCAAGCAACATCAAAATTGGATTTATGAAGTAAGCAGTTTTGTCGGCAACAACTTGGTCAAAACATTTGACGAGTTGATCGAAGACATCCCCGCAGATGCCAAAGAAGCACCAGCGCCAGATGCAACAGCACCGACCCCGGGTTCCGCAGGCCCCGTCGCCCCACTTGGACCTATAGCGCCATCTAACTAGAAATAAAGCGTACTACCAACTGTCGGCTATACCCGATCGTACGCAGAACAAACACTGAATGATAAGTGACAATATTCACTAACCACGAGAAAACAAAATTCAGCTTTAAACAATTTCCTCGTCGATCATTCAAATAATAGATTAACTACCAAGGCCAGCTGATTAAATCAGCTGGCCTTTTTTTAGGTTCATCCGCGAATTTCGGGGATGTTGAAAACCGTTAGTAATGCCTAATCAATTTTAGTGGGTACTCAATATATTTTTTTTGAACCACCGAAGGCACAGAACGCCCTTCGGGCTACGCTGAAAACGGTCTGTTTATAAGCTTTATACTCAAAGATCTATGTCGGGAAAAAGTTGCCTCCTTTTATTTATGAATAGACGCAATGGGATTTAAGTAAATACAATTTTCCCATCCGTACGCTCGCAGAGCGCTTTCTGTACCGCCCGCAGGGCATTCTGTGGTTAAACTTTTTAAAAGTTATTTCCCGATGCATATCGGGATTAAAACGAGTTCCATCAATTTATTAAATAACATTAGAGAATCCCCGCAATTCTCTGATGATCCTTTTTTTATGGCACTTCGGGTGGATTGCGAAACCCTACTTTATAAAAAACCATAATGAGGATGCCCGGCTTTTTACTACGCAGATAATAATAAATCAGCCGGCCTTAACATTGGTTTAGCTAGCGGCGCTTTACAATGATTGCATGCGTTGGTATTAATGCCCCTTTGCTTGCCACATGCTTGACATTTAATGATTGGTTGTTTATTTGCAAGCCAATATGTGATACCCCCTGCAAGATTAAAGCAGGCGACAAAAAGGAGCCACCCTATAAAACCTACCATCGTTTGTTTTCGCTTGTGACCATACCATATAACCAATCCCAAAACCCAACACGTATTAAATATTGACCACCTGGAAAACATCTTAGCGTATAATGTTTTATGTAAGCCATTACCGCGCTGACCTTTTTCAAAGTACCACATCAATTGATCTACGCCAGGTAAGTATGCTATCAAAGGGCGGGTTGCATGCTTGATACGGTAATATTGTTTGTCTGTACCCTTTGGATAATAAGTATGTGCATATCTGTTTAACAACGTTATCTTGCCTGTCGCATCAAATGTATATATCTCATCAGAAATATGTAGTGGTGCTGTACGCAATCTACGTCTGGAAATCATTAGCCTTTCTATCATTGCATAATTGTAGCTCATACCCTTCCTAAACCATGCTTCATCTTGTATACGGCATCTTGCATAAAATTTTCCATCACCGTGCTGAGACACTTCCCAATGCCCATTTCGATGCGGCAACTGCAATTTAATCACTTGATCTGGTTTCGACATAATCACATAATGGGCTTTATCTGTCTTTACAAGTATTTGATGCCTAAACGGCATTCTCCTTTTCCCCTTTTCAGATTTAAATACCGTATTATATTTATCCATATCATTTTCATGCGCATACACCCCTTTGGTTAACGTTATTGCTTTAATTTTGTCGTTGTTATCGATCGCAAAGAGAGGATAAAACTTTTTGGTATAAAAATTAATTCGAGCCATACACTTTTCCGTTACCCACAGAAAATTAACGATGCCATCATCATAAACGTCATCTTTGACCACATCAACAACCATCCCCATCGGTTGTGCTTTATCCCTATCTTCAACAAACCCATTCAACCCTAAATAACCTACAGCGCTATTGTCCCGAGAAAACCCCTCAAATATTTCTCTAACGAAATGCCAACGCCAAATCACATGAGGGCCAATATTTTCATCGCCTTTGATGATATCATGATCTGGGAATGCCATTTCATTTAGCGGTATCACACTACTCCCGTAATAAAGCTGTTGATTATTGTCACTGTCGCCTGTCCATACCAAATATCCAAGGGGGTATTTCGCTTTACTATATCCAACTTTCATCTTATTGACGCCTACAATATCACGGTTACCCTCCTGTTTATGATTAATATGCGTTTGCCAATAAAAAATATCGCCATTATTATCAAATAATTTTTTAGCTAGAAACTGATTATTATTATTCTTTTGCAAATCTGACAATTGATTACCATACTCAAGGCGACTAGCGACCATAGCCTCTACATTATTATCGCGTCCTATCTCATACACAACACTATCAACCAATAAAAGGCCATAATAAGCAAGCCCTAGTAAAACAATGATAAATATTGTTTGATTAAAATAGCGAGTTAAAATTTTTAAATTCATCGTATTGCTTTCTATTAAAAGTTATACCGATACATCGACCTATGTAATCGTAAAGCTAAGGCAATCATTAATACAAACATCAGGAGATAAGGTGCTTCACTTTTCTCCATAAAGTTATAACACAACGCCATTAATGCAAACGTCATCGGTACAAAAAAATTAATGGCACTATACCACTTCGCATTACTCAAGGCACAAAGCGACACTGTTAAAAAAAGAACAATACCGTTAGTTACAAACCAAAGCCCACTACTAAACAAGTAATCCGGCGGTGCAATTGAGGCTTTGATTATAATAGGCCAAACGATTATCCATGGTAGTACCACACCTAAAAACAATACCAAAAATGTTGCTGTCATTTTGGCCAAAAGTACCGTGCGCAACGTAATAGCACGATGCAGTTCAAAATGCCATGTGCCTAAAAAGCGTGGTAACCAAAATTGATAAAACCCAGCGATGATCCCCAAAACAATACTACACCATGCTACAGCGATTAATACGCCCGTAAACATAGAGACCTGAGCATAACTATGCCACCGATTGATTTCGATATTATGCATACTATACCGTTGCCAAGTTTCTGTGACATGAAACTGTTGATATAAAAATTCAATGAAACCCACGGAAAATATCACCAAAAATGAGAGTATTATCCACACTCGCATTAAGCGGAGTTCTTTGTATACTAATGTTTGAAAACCCATAACTATTCCTTTCATTACAATAGTGCGTTACCCTTTTAAAGGGTAACAAGTCACACCTTTAGAAACTAAATCTGTTGTTTTCTTCTCTGGACGTGGTAACGACTGAACGCAACGATGACATTTTACTAATTGTAAACTTCTTGACTGTTTACAATGACCACAAATAGTAAGCGGAGTATGACTTACGGCGTAATACGTGATTAATCCTGGGAGATTAAATAATAGAATATAAAATGCCCATAGATAATAATGATAATCAATCATGTTACGCTTACGATAATGGGGAAACATTATAGCCATGCAAATGATTGAGATAATAATTACTGAAATAAAACTACAATCAAGACTAAAGCTTACTATCTCCATGATACCCAATTCCCTTATAAACGAATACAACTTTGGGCGACTGGTAATAAAAGCGGTAATATCTTTCAGTTGGGGATATAACCACAACCCTTTGTAAATAATTGGATTCAAACTTGAACTATATTTAGCAATGTCATGCCACGGGGTTATCCATGCGTCTTGCCATCTGTTATACCGATATGTATTGGCATCATTACCGCCGTATATTTTTTCAGGATAAGCAGTAAATGTTTGCGCATCAGAGAGTACCATCTTTCCATCTTCATCTAACCTATATAAGCAAATCGCAGTAACACGTGGCTCTTCACGATGGGTCCATCGCCATGTCCTAAATGCTTTGGGCTCATCACTAAAGATAGGCATATTCACATCTACACTTATTGTTGCAATATATAACGTATTATCTATTCTCCCGAAACCAAGCAAACGCTCTGACGCTTTTATTGCGGGTATCTCTATCACCTTATACCCTTTTCTAAGGAGATAATATGCTTTATCCTCTGTATAGATCGACATAGCCGACGGTACTTTAGTAGACGAATCCTTTGTGGCAAACCATTCTGTATGCAATACCTTTTGAATCTTTTCATCTGGTGAAGTGAATATAGTTTTTAATGTTCGATTCGCAAAATCTATCTCATATATATGATGTGATGTAATCTTAACACAAACATTGAATAACCTTCTTCTAAATCGCCTTTGATATAAAGGATCAAAAGGTTTGGCTTGTTTAACATTGCTTACAAATCCATTACACCCTAAAAACCCGATCGATAACCCCTTGTTATCGTACCCTGCATAAATATATTTTTTAGGATCATAACGCCATCTTTCTGCGATCGTATTCCCGCCGCGAACCACAGGAATGATACGGGTGCGAGACGTATCTATACAAAACTCGCCTTCTTTGCGTACATCCAAGCCACCATGCCACCTCAATCCATACCACTCCATTCCAAAGTATAAATATTCGCCGAGTCTTTCTTCGTGAACACCTTTTCGATACATGTCGTTTTCACGTTCGAAATGGTGTTGCGTACTTTTTAATTCTTTTAAATTGCTATCATAAATAACAACGGAACGGCTTACTTTATTTCCATTTAATTTGCCATTACGATCTTTTTTAATCTTATCAATTTTTCCCAAATGGATTTTACCCGATTGATGATAAAACTTTGTTAAACTTGCAATACGAGTAGATTCTTTTTCTGCTTCGGTTCTTTCTATGGTATAAAATGTGTCTCTGTAACCGTTACCTTGACCCCAAATACCGATTTCCTCTAAGATAAGTAATAATAGAAAGACGGTGCCGGTAATAACAACGGTACAAGCAAAAGTCATCAACAAACATCTTGCCACCATATAACAACGTAAATATGTTTTTAATAACATCGAATGGATCTCCTTACTTAAATTCACGAAAACTAAATTGCGTGAACAAATCAATCACCAAAATGATAGTAGATAAAATTAATGATGTCACAACAATCGTCGTTGTCACCCCTGCAAATAGTAAACTAACCAATGACAATACAATTATGGGAAACAACCGTGTGCCAACCCACCGTGCTTGACTCACCGCAATGATTGCCATGGCCAAATACAACAAAAAGGCGATGCCAATAAAGCAACATCCATGAATATAGGTATACCCAGTTGTCGGTAACTTTGCAGATAATCCAAGCCAACACAAATAGGACCATGGTAACCCTAAGGTAATCATCACCAACAACAGGCAAGCTGTAATTTTAGAACACAATATTTGATATTTTGAGACCGATCGATGTAGTAAAAATGACCATGTGCGATTTGCCGTCGGTAGAATAAACTGTTTTATTGCCATAAAAATAGCAAACCCGATTGCGCAACTAAATACAAAACCCATCACGTCATCCAATAGCGCACTTATATTTATTTCTGGATCCAATCCTAAACGACCCCATTGCCATTTACTATTGATACCACTTTTGGTAATTGCCGTACCAAACCCCAGCGTTACCGCCATGCACAACATCGCAGGTATCATATTTTCGCGCATCTCATTTTTAACTAAAACGAAAAACTTCATTTATAGCGCCCCTTCCCAACTAAACAATTTTGGCCGTTTTGTCTTTTGGGTATATTCAATAAATTGATCTTCCAAGTTAAGGGCTACTTCTTGATATTTTTTAATGCCGTGATCATGCATAAACGTCTCGATCACTGATGCCCCTTGGTTAACCAATACCAACTCCAAACAATCATCATTATGTTGTGTATGCAGTAATCCTGGTAAATCAATATCTTTGGGTATGCCGCCCTCTATTTCAAAGCGATATTTTTTAATCCCCTCTCTAAATGCACTCATGGTACAATCTGCCCTGAGTACCCCAGATGCCATGACACCGATATGGTCTGCGACCCGCTCCACATCACTCAAAATATGAGAACTAAATAAGATGGTTCGCCCCTGCTTTTGAATTAGTTGTATCATTCCCTCTAAAAATTGCCGACGAATGGCAACATCCAAACCTAAAGTTGGATCATCCATAATCAAAAGCTCCGGATTAGGGGCAATCGTTAGCGCCAATGAAACCTGTGCACGTTGCCCGTTACTGAGTTGTTTGATCTTTTGTTTTTTAGATAATTCAAAGTATGCAAGCATTTCGTCGAATAATTGATCATTCCATAATCCAGGGAAAAATGCCTTTTGAAATTTTTCCAATTGCCCGATCTTCATCCACTTAAATAAACGGTGCCCTTCTGTAACATAACCGATACGCTGTCGAACCTCTGGTGTGAGTTGTTGAGAATCACAACCAAGAACAGAACAACTGCCCGCCAATGGTTTCATAAATCCGAGTAACATCTTGATGGTAGAACTCTTACCTGCACCATTTCGGCCTAAAAACCCATAAATAGTGCCAGCTTTAATCTTTAAATTAACATGATCAACAGCAAGATGCTTACCGTAATAGTATGTAAGGTCATTCGTTTCAATCACATACGTGTTGCCAGCAGTTGCTTTAATATCTTCATTCATGATGATTGTCCTTATTATTTTTTTGAAACTGCGCAAGACGCATTTCCATAATGGTTTGCATTTGCTGTTGTGATAATCCCAAGTTAATGCCTTGGGCAATTAAGTTATCCAATCTTTCAGTAATCGCATTGAGCGCAATAGGATCGACATGACTTACAGCACTATCTGCAATATATGTCCCTGACCCCTTCCGCGTCACGATGATGCCAGACTTTTCTAAAATCGCGTAAGCCTTTGCCACCGTGTTTGGATTCACGGTAATTTCAGACGCCAACTTACGCACCGCGGGCATTTTGTCACCCATCGCCAATTCACCACGGGCAATTGCCGATCCGATTTGATCAACAATCTGCTGATAAATCGGCGTCGGTATGCCCGAAGTAATAGAAATCCATAATTTCATATGCCCGTTCTTCCTTGCAACATACCCCAAGGCATTACTACTAAACCTTAAGGTAACCTAGTTTTTGTGGTGAGTTACGAACCTGCCACAGCAATAAGTGTATCACACTTACTAGTACACTTTGTACTGCATTGTATCGGTTCATAGCAAGAAAAAAATGTTATATTTTGTATTTATAATAATCAACTGACTTAAACTACTATATTACAGTATGTTACAATAATTAATATTTTCACCCAAGGGACTGTCCCTAATTAATTTTTCCATACAATGTAGTACACTTTACAGTATTGCAAATTCAAATCTACACACTAAGCAAACGGTAGGTATATGCAAAATGAAATAAGTACAACTGCTGAGCTAATAAAAGATTTTCAGATATTTAGATAGTGGCAATCGTTTATGGTTTGAATAAACCGCTCGTACCTAAAATAATACCAACGTTACTCATGACACCTACGCTGTTGAGAAAAATAAACAGAGCCACACCGATGGTGTTTGAGGATCAGTAAAAGTAACCTTGTGTTGCTGATGTGCTTTAATGTGTAAGTAGTCACCTGTGACTAATTCGACGGTGCGGTTATTTTCGGCAAACAAAACGGTTGCTTTACCAGAACGCAATATCACCCATTCGTCGTTATCTTGATCATACCACCCCTTTTCTGGTGAGGTATGCCCTTGAGAAACAATGCGTTTTAAGGAAAACGCTTTTCCGGAAATGAGATCATCACATATCTCGCTAGGAAAGTGTTGTGGAATATTTTTAAATATATTATTACACGCCATCTGTGACCTTTGTCATTAGGTAAATCGCTGTAATAATCATTTTGATTGAGACCGCTGTCAACAACCATTTAATGATCCCTTTAAACTGTTTGTCTGTCATTTTACCCACTAATTTTTTCCCTAAATATGTGCCGCACATCACTGCTGCACAAAGAAATAACAACGTTGGCCAAAATTTAAAAATGTTAAAACCAATAGTCGCAAACAGTGGTATTTTAACTATATGCGCCAGAGTTTGACAAGCGGCCTTTGTGGCGATCAACTCTTCTTTGAGGATATCTTTACGTACAAAAAAGGGGGCCAAAAAAGGACCTGTTGCACCAAAAAATATCGAAATCACCCCTGACACAATACCTACAGGGATAAAGATTAAAATCGAATCTTTACGTTCGTTTCTGAGTTTTGGCATCCAGGTAATTAACAATATAAAAACGCCCATTAATAATGCGACAACATATTCATCAAGATGTTGATAAACATTAATGCCTAAGAAAGCGCCAGGCAATAAACCCGTTGCGTAACTAGTAAACAATCGCCAATGAGTATGCTTAAAAAAAAGGAACGTTCTAAAACCGTTACTAAAAAATTGCACCGCCCCATGAAGCGGAACAACATATGCAGTATCTACCACCAAAGCCATTACAGCAAGTAATATCACACCACCACCCATGCCTGTCGCTCCAGAAAGCACCGAAGTCAGTAATGCAGCAATGATCAAAATTAATAGAAACGGTAGCGCAACTAAATTCATAAATTAACTTCCCGAGGCAGCATCGTCAATCTGCTCATCAATATCTTCTTTTTTCTCTTTAAGTATTTCAATTTCTTTTTTAGTATCCCCTTTTTCTTGAGCGTCTTGTTCTCCGCCCTTATCTTTCAACGTCTTTATTTGCGCGATTAACCCATCGCGTTCATTACGAAGTTCTTCTATTTGCGCTGCTTCATGCGCCTTGTCAAACACCACTTCCTCAACCTTCGTTTCTTTGATCGCTGAGAGGTCTTCCAATCCTGTACTTTCAGGAATCACTTTACCATCCGCTGAAATACGACGTTGATTCATAAAAGAAGGTGACACGATTTCAACATTGGCTTTATGTAACGTATCAAGTACATTGGCTCTTAATTTTGCTTGCATCGAAATAATGGTCGTCACTTCAGATAAAAAACCTGCGACGCGATATGACACCGAAAAATCACCCAATGATTGAATATGTACATATGCATCTTCTAAGTCAGTCGCGGCAGCTGATTCTAACAACAAAGGCTCTATAAGTGATCGGGGAATATCGTAACCAAGTGAAATTTCACATGCAATCATTGTACCTGAAGCATGAATTACTTTTACAGGATGTGTAACCAAAAAGAGATTTGGTAGCGTCAGTAAATCACGGTCTTTGGTTTGAATTTCGGTATGAAACAAGTCAATTTCTGTCACGCGACCAAAACAATCTCCTTCAACCTCAATAAAATCTCCCAATCGAAAATTATTGATTGACCGTAACATAAACCCTGCCATTAGGTTTGATACAAAAGTTGTTGATGATAAGGCGATTACACCCATTAGTAAAACACTAATCAATTTTAGTAATTCAGTTTTTGATTCTTCATTTATAGGCAGTGTTAGCAATACAGATATACCAACAATAATGGTCAAGGTCAACATCATTAAATTACTAATAAAACGTTGATTTGAATCGATCCCCTTACGCGTAAGTAATGCACCTTTGGCATAATATAGTACAACGCCACCAATTGCCAAAACAATCAATGCACCTATTAATTTAAATATGGTACTAAAATACCCCATCTCTAATAATACAGTTGTGTTTTCCATACCAATACTTTCTATGTCACAGGTTAATGTATTTAAAAACTATTTTAATAAAAAAAGGTGTCAAAACAGTACTTAAATCTCAACACCTTCAGAGATTGATAAAAAGTAGACAACCTTTTTGATGACCTTCTTTTTACAAATCGCTTCTATTGCTTTTTGGTACAACGCCATTGGCACTGCATATTTCATCGCTTGATCTTGTATAGTCGTTTTTGTGACTTTATCAGTTTTATAATCTACAATGACAACACCTTGTGGGGTTTCATAAAAGAGATCGATAATACCACGTACGAGTATCTGCGCTTCAGGCCCAAGAAGATCTACTTCATTGTTAGTTATTGTATCATTAGGCGTTTGGGCAAGTAACTTCGCAAAATTTGGTGGCACAGTCAACGTAAATGACCATTCACGCTGTACCGTTACAATATTTTTTATCACCTGTTGCCCAACGTCACTTTTATAAAAAGAAGCTATATTTTCTATTGAAATATAGACCGCATCGCTTTCACAAAACAATCGATTTGTAATCATATTATCTAATTGATCTGCCAACCCTACCACTGATAAATCGCCCGTTAAATCAACACGCTCTAACAACAAGTGCGTCCAGCTACCGATATCCCCTCCTGTCGGCGTAGGTGCCTTCGTTTTCATAAATCGCGGTACTATTTCTATTGACTGGGTTTCTGGTAACTGTGACCTTTCAGTTGAAAAATCACTTTCACTAAACATTGCAACTTGATGTTTTAAATCTGTAACACTTTGCCTCGCAGGAAAATTTGAGTCGTTTATAAATGGATATGCCCATTGGGTGCGTGTCATAATAGTGTCAACTTGTGAAACAATATCTTTGTCAGTTGATGCTTCAAAATAATTCATCAGTGAGGTTGTTGTTTTTTCAACCCCTGCCTCTATCGAAACAGTTGCTAATATCTCAGACAATGCTTTGCTATCGTAAGCAAATGTTTGATATTGCACGCCTTGATTGTATTGTAGGCCTGCAGCGTCTTTACCTGACATAAACCCAAACATATCGGTATGACCTGATAAAGCAGGACCAATCCAATCATAATAATTTTTAGCATTGGCCAATAAAAATTCTGGTAAAACGTCATTTGGTTTAAAACGCCATTTCAAACAATTAGCACGATATTTTTCTAAATTTACCGTACCACATAGAATCAGTTTTTCACGCGCCCGCGTCATCGCCACATATAACAACCTTAATTCTTCAGAGAGCATGCGTTCATCCATATCTTCTGCTATCAAAGTGTGGGCAGCGGTGTTATAACGATCTTGCGTTACCGGATCAATAATTTTTAAACCAAAAATCCCTTTTAAATGACGAGAATATAAAATAGGCTTAATTCTATCCATACGATTAAATGGTCGTGATAATTCTGGGCAAATAACCACAGGGAACTCAAGCCCTTTACTTTTATGAATGGTCATTAACCGTACAACATCGCCATTACTTTTCGAAATACTTGCTGGACTAAAATCAATATCTTCATCTTTTAAATTTTCTAAGAAACGCAAAAAGCGACTAAGCCCTTGCCGTAAAAAATGATCAAACGCCGTAGCCTTATCATGTAAATACAATAAATTTTGATATCGTTGCAGACCTCCAGACATACCCGCAACAATAGAAAGTAAATCAGTGTCACGGTATATCTGCCACAAAAGACTTGCTAACCGTTGCTGTTTTGCTTCTTTGCGCCAATGGGATAATCGCAACATAAAAACGTTTAATTTTTCACCAAGGGGACATCCTTCATTTGCCTGAATATATAATTGTATACACCGAAAAATGGATTCATTTTCATGCGCCAAACGAATTGACACTAATTGTGAATCAGTAACACCAACGATAGGACTCCTTAACAAACCTGCCAAATAGATATCTTGCAAAGGATTATCTATCACTTTGAGTAAACTAATAATATCGACCACCTCAACAGCTTCTAAAAATCCACTAGAAAGTTCTGCACTAAGATGAATACCATAAGCAGTAAACACTTCAATATAGATGTCGGCCTTACTTGCTATAGATCGCATAAGAATCACAATATCGGTAAATTGTAGCGGTCGCGGTTTCTTGGTTTCATTATCAAAGACTACCATTGGTTTAGATGGCTTTTCATCACCTATGGTTTTACCCATTATAGTCAAAATACGTTTTGCCATAATGACTGCTTCCATACGGGTAGCGCGGTACATAGAAAGATCTGTCGATTCATCACATTTATCTTGTGCGATTGCTAAATATCCCGAATCAATTTTTTCTTCGATAAAATGCAATTCAACGGCGCCATCATCCAAAAGCATATCATGTTCTAAGTAATATTCACCGCCAAAATGTAGTTGCGCATCTTGCTTATAATTTAATCCTGAAAAACCATAACTCATCGCACGATCAAATAATCCATTTATGCCTGAAATAATACCCTTGTTAGACCTAAAATTCTTGTTTAGATCGATTCGTAACAACGCATCAACCTGATGATCGTCTGTTTCTAATTGATATTGGTAAAATTTATTTAAAAAGATATCTGGCGCGGCTTGCCTAAACCCATAAATACTCTGTTTAACATCGCCAACCATAAACAAATTGCCAACACTGTTTTGGGCTGATGCAATATTATGAATTATCGCTTCTTGTACTGGCGAAATATCTTGATACTCATCAACCAAAATTGCCTTAAAACGATTACACAGTTCAATGGCAACATCAGAGGAACTACTACTTTTATTGTCGTCAACAATCGGCACTAACAATGCCAACGTTTTTTGTTCTAAATCATCAAAGTCTAGCATATTCTTCGCCCGTTTGCTTTCTTCATACCGCGTGGTAAAGAGTTCAACCAATGTCACCAAGCAATTTGCAAAAACGGCACTATCTTTTTGTTGCGCTAACAACCACTCTAACGGCACAGCAATTTTTCCCGATAACTCTTGGAACGATGCTTTTGCCAATTTTATTAAATCTTGAATTATTTTAGCATCAGCAGCATCACACGTTTTAGGTTTTCTTGTGATGCTTGGAAAAGTAAAATTTTCAATCGCTGCTATCGCATTTTCTCTTTGACCATTTTCGAATAAATTATCTATCACCGATATTTTTTCGATCAATGTTATAGAAATATAATCATGTAAATAGCTTGTATCAGGATATTCACTTAACAAAGATAGTGCAAAATTTAAACAGTCTTGTATGCGACCTATCTCTTTTCTAATATATGAAACTTGCAAATCAACAAGTATATTTTCACTGCTATCTAGCGCACCCTGATTTCGCCATACTTCTAACCATTCACCTTGATCACCTAAATTACCAAAAAATTGATGCAATCGAATAATTAATTCTGACACATTCGCATCTTTTACAGATGCGTTGTATGAGTAAATAAACCTTGAAAAATCATTTTTAAACGATGAATCATTCGCAGTTTCATAATATGATTCTAAAATTGCTCCAGCAATAGAACGTTTGCACATGAGCGACTCACTAGCATCAAATAATTCAAATGCAGGATCGACATTGGCGAGATAGAAAAATTCTCTCAATACAGAAGCGCAAAATCCATGAATTGTAGAAATACTTGCCCGATCTAATAATGCTAACTGTTTTTGCATCTCAAAATTTGTTACATCGCCTGCCACTTTTTCATGCAATGTCATGGCGATACGATGCTTCATCTCATTTGCTGCAGCATCGGTAAATGTAAGTACCAACATTTCATCGATACCAATAGGGTCAGGCGCATCTGTAAGTAAGTGGACACATCGATGCGAAAGCACAGCTGTTTTCCCTGAACCTGCTGCTGCAGTTAACAATACATTACGTTTGGTTTCAATGATTGCTTTTTGCTGTTGAGGTGTCCATCTCATTTTATCACTCATGCCCCTCCTCCCATTGATGTACTATTATCATCACTTTGAAGTATTACGTCTTTGGTGACAACACCCAATGATCTGTATTTATCTGTTGTCATGTCAAATCGACAAACTGGCTTGTAAGGACAGTGAACACATGGCGTTTCTGTCTTTATTTGATACGGTGCGATCTCGATATTACCTGCCAATATTGATACTGCTAACGATTTTAAATGCGATTCACAAATAGACATTAATTGATCAATTTCAGGACTTGTAACGACTGTTTTGTTTCGAGCAGTTAATACACTGCCCTCTTTATTTACATACACATTGTGATATGCACTCCAAGCACCAAAAAGCGCTGAAGCATCAATATCATTATAACGATGCCCGTTATAAAGGCCTTCAGACTTCACTGTTAAATCATTTTCTAAACGCTCGGTATCTAATGACGCCGAATTATGTAAATTATTTTTATTATCTCCCTTGTAAACCACCGGCATATAAAGGGTGTATGCAGGTTGTCTATTTGGATCAAGTGTCGATGCAACTTTTAGATATGTTAATAACTGCAACGCTAAACCATGATAAACCATAGAAAAATCGAATTTTTTCCCTGAAGTTTTATAGTCAACAACCCCAATAGTGCCGTCTGCCAGTTGATCGATGCGGTCGATTTTACCTTGTAAAACCAAAGTTTTTCCGTTTGCCAAAACATAACTTAACTGAGAAGTATCGCACTCTGGCCCAAAACAAAACTCTGCTTCAATTTGCTTAAATTCAGTTGATTCAAAGTACCGCCTTAATATTCGACAAAACAACTGCAATTGTTTTCTTGCTTTAACTATCACAAATCGATTCCGATAAGAAATTTCCTGATGCGCTTGATAAACGCCCTTATCTTCGGTTAATAATTTAATCGCTATTTCAATTGCCTGATCTATTTCATTGTCAGATAATTCATCCCACTCCTTTGATTGTGATTTAATTTGCTTAAAAACTTCATATAATGCATTATGAAAAAAATCACCTAACTCTAACACATCAAATGCAAGTTCTTTTCTTTCTTTTAGTTTTAGAAAATATCTGGAAAAATGTTTATATGGACACGCTGCATAACTTTCAAGCCTAGAAATACTAGCAACTAACGTCTCTTTGGAGATTTCATTAATACTTATTTTAGTTAACAAACCGACATTATCATAACATAACCCCGACAGTGCTCTTTCGGTTCGGGCACGCTGTGACGATACTTGCATCATAGATGAACCGAGATGATTGTTAAGGGAAAAATGCTCACTCGCGCTATCTGCTTCTCTGGAAACCAATGCCAATTGACGGTATACATTTTGTCTTATTGAAACAAAATGAGGATCAAATAAAATAGATTGAGATAATTTGACCAAGGGCACATCGGGTAAAGCGGCCTTTATTGCTTTAATTATCATAGATGGATTTAACGTTGCACCCTTACTATTTGTTACTGGGCAACTCACCCATAAAAATGCACTTGCGCGTGTTAAGGCAATATAGCCGAGATATCTTTCGTCAAACAATCTTTTTTGCTGACTGGGGCCCAGCTCAAATTGATGTTTTAATAAATATTGTCGCTGACTATCTGTGAAAAACGAATCATTAGATGCTACTTTGGGAAATTTCCCTTCATTTACGCCTAATAGAAAAACGGCCTTCAAAGCAGGCTGACGTGATCGCTCGATAGAACCGACAATAACTTGATCTAAGGCCGGTGGAACCATACCCAATGAAAGCGTACTAAGTGCGTGATTTAATATCTCGCCATATGCTTCAAGAGAGATCGGCTCTGAACCAAGCGTGTCCACAATTTCTTCGAATAAACCTACAATTTCTCCATAAATCTGTTCATGAATTATTGCCTTATCTAAATCTCCGTCACCCTTGGCTTCTGTGACCCAAAGATGCAGCGTCTGGGGCACATTCATTGCTGTTAAAAGTTTAAACAACGCAATAGTCATTTCGGCAACTGTAGGAAAGCGCTCTTTTTCTTTTTTGATATGCCAAAATAATCGTGCTAGCTTTGCAATCGGTTCAATGACCCGTTTACGGATATCATTTATACCGACATTCTCGAGGTCAACCCAAGGTTTTGGTTCATACCATTTAGCAAAATCAACACCATTGGCAATGATATAATTTTCTAGTAAATCAACTTCAGATTGATCTATTGGACCTAGTCCTGTTTTGAGATAGTTTAATATAAATTCAGTTTTGTAATTACTACTGGCTATTTGTAAAACAGAGCGAATCAATTCTATTAATGGATGATGACGTACAGGACGTCGCTTGTCAATAAAACAAGCAATACCATAATCAGAAAAAGTGGTTTCTATCACGCTTTGATAGTCACCTAATTCTCTTAAAATAATAGCAATGTCTTTATAGCGGTATCCATGTTCACGGCATAACTTTAATATGTGACCTGCACAAGCTTCAACTTCAATACGACACGTATCGGCTTCCACAACAACAACACCCTCAGCAGGTAAAGCATCTACCTTTGTCGTTACACCTTTTGATGGCGTATGTTGATTAAATATATTTGCTTCGATCGCAGCTAAGGCATTGCACTTCGCAAACCGAGGCATCACCTTTGTATCCCCCAAAGGCAAAGAAATTAAAGGGAGAAAATTACAACCTTGATCTTTTGCCAAAAGTTTTAATCTGTGATAAAATGCCAATGTTGAATGAAAATAATCCATTACACTTATCTTTAAAACATCTCCAGTTTGATCCAGTTCGATAAAATTTTTGCTTCTGGGATCTAGGCAAAGTGTTATAAATACATCTTGTGATACTTGAAATAATTTTGCGAGCAAATGATACTGCTGAGGTGTATAACCCGCAAAGCCATCGATAAAGATTGTACAGTCACGTAAAAATATCGACGAACCACATTGTGCTGCTGCAATATCTAAACCAGCTTCACTATCAAGAAAAACATTCTCAGTTGCCGCGATATATGCTTGATAAATGATTGATAGATCTAACAGTTTTTTCGCTAGCGGCAAGCGAACCGTATTATTTTCTGCTAGAATAGCTTTTGCTTTTTCGACGAGTTCATCTGGTGTTTTTTGATATTGCCTGCATTCTTGTATCATACTGCTAAGCTTACCAATAAAGCCTACACTTTGTGATACGTTGGAAAATACTTGTAATTGATCATGATTTGTCTGCAACAAGCGACGCAGTATCATTTGCCTTGCTATCTCTGACAAACGTGGGAGATTTGGCAACCCTGTTTCCATTAATATTTTTTGAGATAAACGTTCAAAGCTTAAAATATGAACGCGATTAAATCCAGAAAGATCGCCACCAGCTAACAGTGCTTGTTCCATCTGAAAAGTGGCCTGATCAGGAACCAGAAAAACAATTGGTTTTCCCTGCCCTTCATTTATGAGCGACTGCTTAATCGAATCGACGCAATAATGTGTTTTTCCACTACCACTACGCCCTAAAATAAACTGTAAATTCATTGCCGCTCACTCCATTTTAAATCGGCGCACTGTTAGGAATAAATGTAACCGAATTCAAACATTCTTGCAATGAGATTTGAAATTTTTATACACAGCAAGTAAACAATGAATAATGTGGCAACTACAACTACAGAGGTAGTGAAAAGGTATATCGAATCATATTTGATACCGATAGACGTTATCTATATTCTATATACAATTCACGTATGCCGTTTCCTATAAATGCAAAAATTTCATAGGAGACGTCTTAAGTTTACTTCAATAATTTCAGTGGTTTAAAAAGTGGATACGAAGAATGTTACGTGAGCAACGATAACATTATGTAAACGCCATGCTAACTTGCATTTTTAATATCGCTGCTTCGTAAGTCGGCCAATAGTTTTTGACTGTCTACATCTCCGACATACTCTTTAACGATTTCTTTAATAATACGAACAATGACTTCGTGATCTTCTTTCTGATCAGCGGCTTGTAGCAATCGCATAACAGCGTCGTCTAGTAATGCCTTATCGGTAGGTACGTTTTCCCAAACAGATATCTTGGCATGACGTGTTGATTGCATATTTTCACCAGTAATTGAGAGCTCTTCAAATAGCTTTTCACCAGGGCGCATACCGGAAAATTTAATCTCTATATCTTCACCAGGTCTAAAACCACTCAACGTAATCAAGTCACGGGCTAAATCGACAATTTTGACAGGCTCACCCATATCTAAAACAAAAATTTCTCCACCTTTACCCATTGTCGCTGCTTGTAATACCAACTGAGATGCTTCGGGTATGGTCATGAAGTATCGTTCCATATCAGGATGCGTTACTGTCACAGGGCCACCAGCAGCAATTTGCTGTGTAAAAATAGGAATAACACTACCATTACTGCCAAGTACGTTTCCAAAACGGACAGTCACAAAGTGCGTATCAGAAATTTTATCAAGCGCTTGTATTGACATTTCAGCAATGCGTTTACTTGAGCCCATAATTGAAGTCGGATTTACTGCTTTATCTGTAGAAATCATCACAAAGTTTGCCGTACCATATTTTGCTGATGCTTGAGCAACTGTTCTGGTCCCAACAACATTATTTTTAATCGCTTCGCCAGGATTAGCTTCCATCAATGGCACGTGCTTATGCGCTGCAGCATGAATGACGACTTCTGGTTTGTATAGTTCAAATAAATGGTCAACACGTTCTACATCTGTAATATCACAAATAATGGGGCGAATATCCATACCTGGAAATTGTCGTTCCAATTCTCTATCAATAAAAAACAAAAAGTTTTCTGCCTGTTCAACCAATAATAATTTTCGCGGTTTAAACTGCGATACTTGTCGGCACATTTCAGAACCAATAGAGCCACCAGCTCCGGTTATCATGACCACTTTATCACTAATAAAATTTTGAATGAGGTCAATATCAAGCTTGATAGGATCGCGACCTAATAAGTCATTAATATCAACTTCACGCATTTGTGAAACACTAAGTTTACCAGATGCCAAAGACATTAAATCTGGGACGATATTAAATTTTAAGTTGGTACCTTGACATTGTTCAATAACATGGCGACGCTCCTTATGCGTCGCAGATGGCATCGCGATAATCAGCTCGTCTATATCGTTTTCTTTCGATACTTCTTTAAGACTTGCAGTCATACCTAATACTGGCACGCCATGCAAACGGACCCCCTTCTTCCTTGCGTCATCATCAACAAAACCAACTACATGATATTTACGATCACTCTGACGCTCTATCTCACGCAACAAGCTTTCACCGGCATCACCTGCACCAATAATAATAACGCGCTTGCTTTTAACATCATCACTACTGCTTTGTTTTTCTTCAAAATATATACGAATAGCCATGCGAACTGAGCAAACCAATACAACAGTGCCAGGCCAATCCAACAATAATGTTGATTCATCTATCACAAATGTTTCACTCGAAATACCTTTCAGTTGCATTAGTGTGCGTACACCAAAATAAATACAAACCAAAATCACTGCAGAAATATTAGCACCAACCATAATACTAAATAAATCAGAAACTGAAGCGTATCGCCACCAACCTTGAAACTGATGTAGTTTGCCAAAGACGATTAATTTCACTACCAAGGTGACGCCAAGCCACGGTAAAAACGGAAATGGAAACCAAGAACTATCAATACGCATTTTATTCATAAAAACGAATGATAAAAAAAGCGCCGCAGTAAATAACACCACGTGTGCTAATATGATTTTGATTTGGCGAAACAGCAGGGTATCGGTAATACCTGTTTTAATAACATCATTGTTATTCATAAAATTCTCTAATGACTATTCCAAAAGTGACTTAGGTTCAACCCCAAGGGAAAATGCACTACTATACTAAAATTATTATATCGTCAACGACTACTTCGTCCCACTTTGCACATAAATTTAGATATATAGACAGTTTCTATTCTACATAATTCAAATAAGGTCCATTATTATCTAACACCATTATTACTACAGAGAATTGCAGTAAATCTTATGAGTAATTTTACTTAATTTAAGATAATTTTGCAAGAAGAGAATTACTTTTTAGAAGGCACTATGACATTGCATACCAAAATACCGGATTAAACAGAGACGCAATTGGTCGCAATTTGCCTTAAAGCGTCAGTGGCAATTTTAATATCATCCAAAGTAGTGTATTTACCAATACTAAAACGACATGTCCCACCTAACGCAGCGCTTCCAATTGCCTGATGCGCAAACGGCGCACAATGAATACCTGGTCTGGTCAATAACCCAAAATTTTCTTCCAAAATTGCAGCCAATTCAGCCGGTTCATAATCACCTAATGTCACACTAAAGACACCCACTTGCTGATCAAACGCACTTGGACCATAAACCGTCAATCCAGAAATACCTTTTGTTTCTTCATAAAATGCCTCGATCAACAACCGGTCATGCGCCATTATTTTTTCAAAACCAACATCAAGTAAATACTCGACAGCGGCACTAAGCCCTGCTATGCCTATATTATTATGGGACCCTGCCTCATATCTATCTGGCATCATATCAGGATGTATTGGTAATTCACTTTTACTACCAGTGCCACCTACCCGAGTCGGCGCCATGTTATCTTCGAAACCATCACGTACATACATAATACCTGTCCCTAAAGGACCCAATAACCCCTTATGACCTGGGAACACTAAGACATCAATGCCCAACGCCTGTACATCAATATTGCGATGCCCAATGGTTTGCGCAGCATCTACCAAAAAAGGTATTTGATGCGCTTGTGCAATTTTCCCTATCGCTGCGATATCTTGAATCGAACCACATACATTTGAACCATGTACCACTGCGATTAATTTTGTTTTATCTGTAATAGCCGAAGCGATCTCCTCAGGGGCAACCATACCTTCTGCATCAGCCTTGACATACGTAACTGTAATACCTAATTTTTCAGTCAAAGCATGCAATGGGCGCAATACTGAATTATGATCCATACACGTGGTAATCACATGCATATCACCATCTGTAACAATACCATTTATCGCCATCGATAAACCGTCTGTACAATTAAAAGTCATTACAATTGATTCACGTTTCTTTGCGTTAATTAATTTTGCGATGCACCCTCTGGCATTATGTATAATTTCACCCGCATCTATCGCTTCTTGATACGCCCCACGCCCTGCAGATGCACCTACAGAGCGTCCGAATGCCATCATTGCGTCATGGACACAGTCTGGTTTAGGGAAACTTGTTGCTGCATTATCAAAATAAATTCGCCTACTCATAAAAACTCCTAAATCATCGTACCATCAACGATAGATGCTACGATACATTTTAATTAAAATCATTAGATCAATGCAACGAGGAGGGTAAAATGCTTGACATCATTACCTTTGCCAAAAAATGCAAGTCTTCCCTACGCAGGCCGTTACCTGATCAGGTTCCATAGGTATATTCTCAGCCTATATTTAGCTTATATTGCGGAACTTAATGGGCACCCCAATCCTTATCATAGCAATCTATTATAAATATGCCCTCCCTATAGTCAATGCGTATTTCGGTTCACCTTAACGATGTCGCCCAAACAGATAACCACCCGCTATAGCGCGTTTGGGCGATACAGATAAAAGATTATTGGCCGTTGATAAAATTATTCATGGTATTATCACCGGATCCGATGCGTAGACACCTCAAAAGCCGCCATCTCTTATACTGTTTATAATCCATAACCACCTGAAGTAAAGCTAGTTATGGCTTTTCTACCCCTTAGCCCAAAAGATAACTTATTAATGAACAAGTTGAGTTGCCCCCTTAATATGTCGATACTTTTCTTAACACAAAACCACTGGCGTTCATTTTTTATATGAATATTAATTACGCCAATAACCCAACAGCTACCTAATTGCATACATATAGCTGTTGGACAAACGCCAAAGAAGACAAGTGAGTTAAACTATGGCCACAGATCAAGCATTTGAGAGCAGTAATGAATGGACCGACGCAGAACAGCATGTCGAACAAGCCCATGAGCATTACGAAAACGGTTATTGGCATGATGCCAATCGAGAACTTCAGCTTGCCCTTGAAATAAATCCCAATAACCATTCATGGTGGTTCAATAAGGGTCTCGTTTTAGATACACTAAGTCGCTATCCAGAAGCAATTGAAGCTTTTGAAAATGCACTTGAAATTGAACCCAACGACCCAGAAATCATGAATTGCCTTGCCATTGATTACACGCGCCTTGGCCAATATCAAAAATCTATCGATATTGCACAAGAACTCATAGAGCAATCACCCGATTACGAACCAAGTTTCTGTAACCGTATTATTACATATTCAGAAATGGGCCAACATGATATGGCCGAAGAAATGTTTTACATGGCTCGACAAATCAAAGAACACTGCCCATTCTGTTATTATAATATGGGCAACTCTCTATTTTCTCGTAAAGAATACGACAAAGCGATATGGTGTTGGCAACAAACCGAAAAACTTGCGGCAAATCATCCACAAATAAATTACCGCATTGCACAATCTTATTGGGCAATGGGACAATTGGAAATTGCCAAAGACCACTTCATGATGGAACTACGCATTTGCCCTGGTGATGTAGAAATACTACTCGATACAGGTATTCTACTTTTAGAAATGAACGAACTTGAAAGTGCAAAAGAAAAATTTCATCGTATTATCGAACTTGAAGCATCTCACCCGCTCACGCATCACTATCTTGGCGAGCTGGCTATGCATGACAAAGAATACAAACTAGCTATAGCACATTTTAATGACGCTCTCGATATTTCACCAGGAAACAATGGCACCCATTACCGGCTTGCTGAATGTTATCTGCAGCAAGGGAATAAAAAAGAGGCTAAGCGACATTTACTGGTCGAATTGGAAAACTCGCCAGACCAACCAGAAATATTACTTGATATGGGTTGTTTATTCGAAGCAGTTGGCGAGCGATTTGAAGCAATGAATTGTTTTGAGCGCGCCATAGATTATTTACCAAAAGACCCAAGAGGATACCAAAACTTAAGTCTTTGTTACTATCTTGCAGGCAACATAGAAGCTGGCCTAGAATTATCACATAAAGTACTTGAGCTTGCTCCCGATCACTATCTTACAAAGCGAGATCTCGCCTATGCCTACCTTAAACTAGGTAACTATGCGCTTGCCATAAAATACATTGACGCAGTGATCGAAGTAACACCAGAAGATAAACAAATCGTAGCATTTAAACGGCATATATCTATGATGAATAAGCTCGAAAAGATCACCATGCCATTAAAGCAACTCAAAGAATGGTGCAATGGAGAAAAAATAGCGTCTCAAAAGAAATCATTGTAAAAATATAATCAATGCTTTATACCTGACCATAAATAGATAGTGTGGACGTCCACTATAATTTTCGTTATACTACATCCATGCTTGAAATTGTTGTTATTATTTTAATTGCCATACTCATTGTGGTTATTGTCGGTGCTATTTTTTTTATGGTGCGGCAATCAAAATCTGTTCAAACCAGTAATGATCAACAACAACATTCACAATTCACCCATTTACAGCAGCAGATCACTGCATCTAGCCAAAACCAAGACCAAAAGCTGGCACAGATCAATCAGCAACTTACAACTGCCATTCAAAACCTGCTTTCCAATATCGGGCAAAATTTTACCCAACAGCAAGCGTTGTCTGGACAAACACAAAAGGCAATGCACTCACGACTAGACATTACCACTAAAACATTATCAGACTTAAAAGGGCAACTTGGTCAACTCTCGCAAGCAACCCAACATATTATACAGGTCGGTTCTGAGGTTAAAAATTTACAGGACATCTTAAAAAGTCCAAAATTACGTGGCGGATTTGGTGAATGGACACTTGAAAACCTATTGGCAGATATCATTCCAACAGCGCATTATGAAACACAATATAGATTTCAAGATGGTGGCATCGTTGATGCTATTATTCACTTAGCAAACAGCAAAGTGTGCATCGATGCAAAATTTCCTTTAGAAAACTTCACCAAGCAGTTAGCAACTACAGACCCAACGATGCAAAAAAAACATCGAAGGGAATTCATAAAAGATGTTAAAAAGCATATTGATAGTATCGCAGAAAAATATATTATCCCCCAAGAAGGGACACTCGATTTTGCTTTGATGTATATTCCTGCAGAAAATGTTTATTATGAAGCCACAATTCTAAATGAAGAAGATGGCACAGACATCAATAGTTATGCCCGTAAGAAAAAAGTAATCCCCGTATCTCCCAATACATTGTACGCATATCTCACAGTGGTCGCTACGGGATTGAAGGGATTAAAAATTGAAGAAAATGCCAACTTAATCCTTAAGCAACTCTCACAACTTACTGGCGACATCAACCAACTCGACGAAAGTTTTACCGTCGTAGGCAAACACCTCACCAATGCCAAAACAAAATACGACGAAACCAAACAACAACTCGAAAAATTCTCACAACGCATTCAATCATGCAGTCAACAGCAAGACGAGTAACATTAAACAACAATCAAAACGTATTCTCTTTTTCGCCACTAAAACAGTGATCTGTATATTGACGACGCCACCCCTTATTACTTTATTGTTATTCACTTTTTTCTTTTTTGGATTTAATAACGCTTAAAATCATCAATACCACTGCGATCCCTGCTACGATTGTCCATAATAATTTTGGCGGTATGCCTTCTGATACAATATCAACACTCATATTTGCTACACCTTTATGGTTACCACTGTTATAAATTCTAATGGTTACATCTAGCAATTCGTCATTTTTTTCAAGAACACCTTTAAGTTGTCCTTCTAAATACGGGCGTCCCTTAACAGGGGTTAAATATTGAGATAACTTTTCACCATGCTTAAGCGATATACCGTTTAAGGTAAACGCCTTTCCTAAAAAATAAATTTGGGCATCATCATAAACATAACACAAACCTGTTACAGTGCCACCCATTATTTTAATGACACTTTCCCCAACCGCTTTAATATCCCCATGCACAACACCTCCCCGTATTGAGATTGAACCATTATCATATGTGATTACATCCTTGCGTACAGCGCCACCAGAAATAAACCCTGACGTTATGTCGTGAATTCGAAGATCGCCACTGACTACCCCCCCTGTCATGCCTACAGTAGCAATGTCTTTTTGAGCAATGATGTGCTGGCCTATCTCCCCATTTTCTAACCATAAGGCAGCTTCGCCATATAAATAAAGATTCTTTTCTATCTTTCCGCCACTGATTTTCACCGAAGACTTGCCATATGCCAGAAGATCACCGTTGAGATGACCATTTTCCTTTAATTGCAATAAAGTACTGGTATTGTCATTTACATTTTGATCTAAACGCAAATCGCCTTCAATTGACAAACCACCATCAATCGTATGACTTTTACCATCATCCCAATTGGTCCCCTGCAACGATGCCCCATGTGCTGAACAAATGCCAACAACCATTACGCAACAGGCGACTCTACATATTATATTCATCTTTAATCCTAAGTGCGAGAAGTGAAAAATCCCAAGTAGAAACCAACCGAAATTAATTATAATCCATTATGTAGGCTGGAAAATTCATCTGGTACAATTTTAAATTTTTTGGTCGCTATAACTTTATCTTGCCAAGCAATCGTTAAAATCCAATCACCAAGTTTGTCATCTATTGGTGCCCAAATCGTATCACCCAAAAAGAAATCAAAATCTGAATTTTTGACATAAAATTCGCCTTTAAAGTCACCCTCAATTTCGCCTGCGCTATTTTTAAAAGGTGGATGCGCTATACAAAATGAAAGTTTTTCTCCACGCCCCTTTTTTATATTCAAAATGTAACCAAATTCAATCCCAAGCTTAGCTGGTATTTCAGTCGTAAATGCTAATATTTTTGGTAACGATTTACTTTCAGGATCAAACCCATCATAAAGGCCATAGCTGGAAATTTTTCCAACAAGTTTTTTCTTTGCCATCGGTCACCTCATTCCACTGCTTCGTTTTATGGTTGTGATGCCGCAGGGATACTTGGTGATGATTCGCTGCCACTGCCTTGCTCTAAATTAATTGATAATTGCGCAAAAGGTTTCACTGTTTGCTCTTTTGTAGGCATTGATGCATAGATTGTAAAAACAACTTTTGGTGTATTGGTAAGAATCTCAGGAAAAATTTGACTAAAATATGTGGTTATTGTTTTCATCTCATTTCCAAATACTTCACTGCCCAACGATGTCAACTGACTTACAACAGAAATGTTAGGTACCAAACCGACTTCTTTTGATGCTATATATTTCACTTGTAAAACAATGGGCTTAGACTCAATCGTTTCAATTTCAATAGGAAACTGATATCGCCTTACGATATCATCATGAAGATTACGAGCAATTTTGTTAAATGGTGTACTAAGTTGCGACTCAATAAACCAGGCTGGACGAAATATACCCACTTTTACAATAACGGCAATTCGTGCTTGCGCCGGTAAAAACTTCATATTTTCTACTAAATCTTGAACGCTGACCAACCAATCTGACGGCATTTGATTAATAAGTTTATACGGTTTTAGATCTGCACTATTTAAAAACCATTGGTCTCCACGCTTTTCATATAGCGCGCTCATCAAGAGCGTGACGCCACCTTGTTCAACTGTTTGTAAAGACAAAACAGACTCATTTGATTTCATTGTCGCAAAAAATGAATACTGCTCTCCACCAATGTTTAATGGTTGCATGAAGGTAACAACTGTTGGCTTCATTTTTAATAGCCGCAGATGAAATTGGTGATGCAACTTTGGCGCCTCAAACGCACTGTCATTAGGGATACCTTGTAACGTTTCATCAAGTGCTTTCACAGCATTGGGTAATGGTTCATCACCCATTAACTGTATTATAATATCGCGATTTTTCTCTTGAAATCCTTTAAAAACCTGACTGTTTAGCTTTGATAAATCGTTAGAGATAAGTGCTATATCACCTGAAGGGTTTACCACCTCAACACGTACGGGATTAAAAGCCAATCCAATAAAATCTAAAAAGCCGAGCAAAGCTAACCAAATAATTGCTAAGAGAATATTCTCAAGCCTGTATCTTAATTTTTCATTTGTTTTTAAATTGATATGTAGGAAATATGCTGTCACTAGATAAACAAAAGCGGCCCCAACGCCAAACATTAACCAATATAATAACGCATCAACCCCCTTGTATGGATTATCTGCAGAAAAATAATTCAATGTAACCAATGACAAAGTTAATATTGCTACAATTATACTTTTACCGGTCATAAAACCAGTTGCACTGTTATGGGTAACCTCTTGGGGACTACCGTCCTCACTCGCTTCTGAATGTGTCATAATGATTCCTAAAATTATTTTTTCTTAAGCGCCAATGCATTGATTTCACGCCCTTCAACAATATATTTTCGTTCAAAATTTGAACCAACATATTCACCTTCTTGTGCCGCCGGAGATTTAACAAAATCAATCAAATCAAATCGTGCTTTGATTTCCGGTAGCGCCGCCACCTCACACATCACATCATAATAGTCTCGATGATCTGTCGCTGTCTGTATAATACCACCAGTGGTTAAAACCCGATGCACCTGTATCAAATTCTCTTGATTAAAAAATCGTTTTTTATGGTGCCTTTTTTTCGGCCAAGGATCAGGAAAATATAAATGCAAAACAGAGATCGTTTCATCTGCCAAATAGCACCGAAAAAAATCGGTCGCATCTGTACGCATCAATCGAATATTTGAAACGCCCCATCGACAAATCCGATCTACACTTGCCAATAAATATTTATTAGCCCACTCAATCCCTAGAAAATTTCTATCGGGAAATGCTTGCGCATGGTTTAGGATAAAAGTGCCTTTCCCTGAGCCGATTTCAATTTCAATAGGTGCTTTTTGTGCAAATAAGCTACCGATATCCATAGGGTAATCATATTGCGCTAAATCAACGTGTACTTGGTCAAAAGGTATTTTCACTGGTGCCTCATTTGCTTTTATTTCAATTAGAGGCATATAATAATCATAAGTAAGTAATATCGCAACTCTATGGGCAATATTGGACTTAAAAAAAAATTATTACTGAAATAAAGAAAGATAGAAAAAACTGACCTTGGTGGTGATAACGCCCTAATAATTACGCTTTACATCTATTTTTATTAGTGACGTTTTAATGAAATAAACAGATACAACTGAACTGGACAGGTTGCTAAATCGTAAAATGGTCGTTACATCACACATACCTTTTCTGCGCTGTATGGCTGCCAAACAAAGCAGAAACTATGTGGTTAAGTCGACTACGACTATAGTCGATTATGGCAGTATAGGCTTTTGTACAATATGGACGTATATTTAAATCGATCGCTAACGTGACATAATATAAGCGAATTAACGACAATTAATACCCTATAAGGAAGCACGAATATGACGCCTTTTTTCAAAAAAAAGTCGAGTAAAATAATCATCGATGTTGATACACAGGCAAATAAAATGCCTACAAATCCTGAAATGCAGCCAGAAATATTCTATAAAAACATCAGAAGAATCATGGCATGGGCACGGGTACATCAACACAATGTCATATCTACTACATTGGTCAAGGAAGAAGTTCATTACGCAAACGGTTCTCAAAACATCATACCAGAAA
>Ga0255039_10000025_pt1 | contig 41435 bp, 36 predicted proteins | sample BC1_12_1_MG_FD_181713 | JGI IMG/M metagenome (GOLD analysis project Ga0255039, IMG submission 181713) | Seawater microbial communities from Strait of Georgia, British Columbia, Canada - BC1_12_1 | ecosystem: Environmental > Aquatic > Marine > Strait | place: Canada: British Columbia | collected... | reverse complement strand
CAACAAAGCACGTATGTTTGGCGTTGCCGTATTGATGCTGGCGCTGATAACCGCGGCGATTCTGGGTCTTTTCATCAGTCCAGGCAATCCGCTGACCTGGTTACTGATAATCGCGCTGCTGTTGTTGCCATTCCTCTACCGAAAAATGACTTTGCGGCATTACGTCGCGTGGAAAGATGAATATAGCGTCGGCATCGAATCGATCGATACGCAGCACAAGAAGCTGTTGGGTTTGATTAACAGCCTGCAGACGGCGGTTAACTACAAAACCGGCCAGGTGTTCGAGCAGGAAGCGCTCGATGAGCTCGTCGACTACACGAAGACACACTTCAAGTACGAAGAGGGCCTGATGGAGCAGAACGCTTACCCCGATTTCACCACACATCGGGCGGAACACGAACTCATGATCGCCAGGGTTGAAGAAGTTCTGAACCATTACCAACAGGACCGGGACAGTGCGATGCAAAACGCGCTCGACTTTCTGCGCGACTGGTTAATCAATCACATCAACGGCACCGACAAGCAGTACAGCAAATTCCTGATCGACAAGGGCGTCAAGTAAGCACCTGACCCCTCATCCCGGTCCTTGCGTGAGAAAATTCGTGGGCGCATGGTGTGAATGTAACTCTCGCAAAGGCGCCAAGAACGCAAAGGATTTTAAAGGTTATACAAGTGAGTAAGCCTTTCCCGTTTTTTCTTTGCGTCCTGGCGAGAGCATAATAAACTGACCACTATTAAACGACCCGCGAAGAGTCTTAAGCAGCCCCATCTGTCGCAACTATCCTTTCGGAATCAGAATGTTTATGCTTCCGGTACCCTGGCGGGAGGAAAAAACTGGTGGATGTGCGCAACGGTTTTATCGAAGCGATAGGGAACACGCCGCTTGTTCGCTTGCGGGCAGCGTCGAAGGCCACCGGTTGCGAGATTCTGGGCAAGGCCGAATTCATGAATCCCGGTGGTTCGGTGAAGGACCGCGCCGCGTGGTGGATGATTCGCGAAGCCGAGCAGAGCGGGCGCTTACAAGCGGGCGGCACGGTCGTTGAAGGCACTGCCGGCAACACCGGAATCGGCATTGCGCATATCTGTAATGCACGCGATTATGCCTGCGTCATCTACATGCCGGATAACCAGTCGGTGGAAAAGGTTGGTATGCTCGAAACCCTGGGGGCAGAAGTGCGGGTGGTGCCGACAGTGCCTTACAACAACGACATGAACTACCAGAAGCAGGCCGATCGATATGCCCGCTCGCAGCCTGGCGCAGTATGGGTAAACCAGTTCGATAATACCGCCAATCGGCTCGCCCACTACGAGTCGACCGGCCCCGAAATATGGCAGCAGAGCGAAGCTTCGGTCGACGCTTTTGTGTGTTCGGTCGGCACCGGAGGAACCATTGCCGGCGTATCCAAATATCTCAAACAGCAATCGGCACAGGTCCAGGTGGTGTTGCTGGACTGCATCGGTAGCGCGCTCTACAACTTTATCACCACGGGTGTTGCCACGATGAGCGAAGGCTCCTCGATCACCGAGGGAATCGGCAACAGCCGAATCACCGATAACCTGGCCGACGCCAGTATCGACTGGGCATTGCAGGTTTCTGATCAGGACATGGTCGATATGGTTTATCGATTGCTGCGCGAAGAAGGCTGGTGGTTTGGTTCGAGCACGGGTATCAACATATGCGGCGCCATCGAGGTGGCCCACAAACTAGGGCCCGGGCATACCATTGTAACCATGCTTTGCGATGGCGGTGCCAAATATCGGTCGAGCCTGTTCAACCTGGAATGGCTGCTTGAAAAGGGCTTGCACGGCTAAACTTCAATTATGGCCGGTGAATACCTGCCTTCCTGTGGTAAAGTGACCGTTCAAGTATCGGTATCACTGGCTGCCGGGATGTGAATGAGAGGGTTCATAGATCACAGTTGGGGGATTCAATAAACTTCTTCCCCGCCGCCAACAATATCGCGCAGTGCCTTAGAATAAACAGCCCGGTTAAGCCGGCTATAGGAGGTCGTGATGCTTAAGAGAATATTACTGCCCAGTATATTGATAATCCTTTCCTATGGGTTTTGGGTCAGCCCTGATTTCAAGGAAATCGCAGCCGGGGTTTCTATATTTTTGTTTGGTATGCTTTTTCTGGAGGAGGGATTCAAAGCCTTTACCGGCGGCATGCTGGAAAAGTTGCTACAGAAGACAACCGATAAAACCTGGAAGAGCCTGTTATTTGGCGTGGTCTCGACGTCGATCATGCAATCAAGCTCGCTGGTTTCGGTGATCACCATTTCATTTATCAGTGCCGGCCTGGTTTCGCTGGTCGCCGGGATCGGTATTATTTTCGGCGCTAATATCGGCACCACGACCGGGGCCTGGCTGGTCGCTGCCTTCGGACTCAAGGTCAAGATTTCAGCCTACGCGATGCCGATGCTCGTCTTCGGCATCGTGTTGTCGTTCCAGAAGTCCAGGTACCTGAAGGGTGCGGGCGCCGTCCTCGCCGGACTGGGGTTCCTGTTTCTGGGCATACACTATATGAAAGAAGGTTTCGAAGCGTTTAAGGACAGCTTCGACCTCGCTTCGCTGGCGGTCGGAGGCTACCCCGGGTTGTTCCTGTTTGCAGCGATAGGCGCCGCAGCCACCGTGGTGATGCAATCCAGTCATGCAACGCTGGTGTTGATTCTAACCGCACTGGCGGCATCGCAAATTACCTATGAAAACGGCCTGGCGCTTGCGATCGGCGCCAACGTCGGCACCACGATTACCGCCATCATCGGGTCACTGAGTGCGAATGTTCAGGGCAAACGGCTGGCAGGCGCGCACCTGATATTCAATGTCGTCACCGGGGTCATCGCAATTGCATTTATCAGCCAGTTTATCTGGGCGGTCGATATCGTTAGCGGCAAAGTGGGCATAGCCGCCGACAATTACACGATGAAACTGGCGGTATTTCATACCCTGTTTAATCTCACCGGTGTATTGGTCATGGTTCCACTGATCCAGCGATTGGCGGATTTACTGGTCAAGTCTCTGCCTGAAAAATCGAAGGATCTTGCCGAACCGCTGTACCTTAACGATGCCGCGATCGAGTTTCCCGAAACCGTGCTGAAGGCTTTGAAGATGGAGGTCTGGAACCTGTTCGATTCGGCCTTCGAGATCATGGCCCATGGCATAAACCTGCATCGTACCGAGATACTGACGTCCCCCGACCTTGAAAAGACCATCGATAATGATCGGGAAGTCCACGAGTTTGATATGGACGAATTATACGAGAGCAAGGTCAAGGTGCTTTACAGTGCGATTGTTCATTTCATTTCAAACTCGCAAGCGCATATGTCCAGCGATTTTTCCGAGGAAATGTTCCGCCTGCGCAAGGCCGCGGGTGAAATCGTGGAATGCGTCAAGCACATCAAACATCTGCGCAAAAATGCCACCAGGTATATGCTTTCCGACAATGAACACATTCGCGACGAATACAACCGTCTCAGATACCAGATCGCGATGATTCTGCGGGAAATATATCGTCTACGCGGGGATAAAGATATTGATCATGCGATTGCGATATTGGAGATGGACGAACTAAAGGCGGAAATCCAGTCAGCTCATGCGGGCCTTGACGTTCGGGTTACCGGAATACTGCGAGACGATCGGATTACGCCGACCATGGCAACTTCGCTGCTGAACGACTTCAACTACGTGGACGAAACTTCGCGCCATCTGCTCGACACGGCCCAGGCGCTGCTGGTCTCGCACACTGATCTCGTAGCTGAAGCAGCGCAGGAAGTCGTGCTGGATGAGGATGAAATTGAGAAAGCTTCCGCTGCCTGAAATCGGTCGGTCAAAACCTGCCGACAATTTCCCGCTAAAATTCGATACTGAAGAGGGCTACTAATGAAATTCACCAAACTGGTCAACAAGTTTGAAAAACTTGTTAAAAAGTATGAAAAAGGCGTCAGTATCGAAACTGAGAAATTGACAAAACTGCAGCAGTTGCTGAGCGACAAGAGGGATCGTTACCAGGCCAGCCTGAATACGACCGAGGATGCGGGAAAGCGCAAGAAACTCGAAACGAAATTAAGAGTTGTAAACGCACAGCTGGAAAAATCAAAAAAATTGTAATTGACCCACAGAACCACTGTCATACCGCGGCTTGACCGCGGTAACTAGAAGAAGTATGGGAATATGACGACAGTATGCTTGACAAGAATTCGAGTCATTACATAAATTAGAGTCATTCCCGCGAAAGCGGGAATTTCCTGAATATTGCTAGATAGCCGCAAAAGATACCCGCTTTCGCGGGTATGACAGGCTTAACGAAACGCTTTTGTACATCACCCCAAAACTCACATCATTGCATCGTCCATGAATCTTTCGGATCTACTTACTGACAGGGCAGCAAAATTTGGTGGTAGGGAGTTCCTGTCGTTCGATCGCCAACCTGCCAATAGCGCAAGCAACAACATTACTCAGGAATCGTTTCTCCAGACGCTGACTTATCGCGAACTGGATGATTGTGTCAACCAGGCCTGTCATTTTCTTTCCGCACAGGGTTTGTCCAGGGGGGACGTATTTAATCTTCACCTGCCTAACTGCCCGGCTTTTTTAATTCTCTGGTTTGCCGGGGCACGGCTCGGTGCGATCATGATGCCCACCAACGTGCTGGCATCGGCCGACGAACTGCTTTACCTGCTGGAGCATTCCAGTTCCAAAATAGCGTTTACCACGGCCGAACACCTGGCCATGCTCGAGCAATGCAAGAACAAGATCGATGGTCTGAACAAGATCATTCTTTGCGACCCTTACACTGATGATCCCGTCGTCGATTCATTTGAAGCGCTGCTTCGGCAGCAGCCGGCTACAGCCTGCAATTGCCCACTAATCGAAACCGACATGGCCGCCATCATGTATACCTCGGGAACTACTTCAAAACCGAAGGGCGTGATGGTCACCCACGCGAATTACATAACGGCAGGGCAGACTGTTGCCGACGCCATCGAACTGCAAGAAGATGATCGGCATTTCATCGTACTGCCGCTGTTCCACGGCAATGCACAATATTATTCCACCATGAGCGCCCTGGTTCGAGGTGCGAGTATTGCATTGATGGATCGATTTTCAGCCAGTCGGTATTTCGATAAATGCATCGAGCACGACTGTAGCGTGGCCAGCCTGTTTGCAGCACCAATGCGCATGCTGCTGGCACAACCGAAAAATCCTGATCACCGGGATAATCAGTTGAGAGTCGCCATGTATGCACAGAATCTGACTGAGCAACAAATGAACGAGTGGCAGCAACGTTTCAAGGCTCCCCTCATGCAGTTATGGGGAATGACCGAAACCATGGGGCCGCCGTTGATGAATCCCCTGCACGGGGAGCGGCGTAACTGGACCGTGGGCAAACCGAGCGGTGATTATGAAATCGCCTTACGGGATGAGGCAGGTGAAACAGTGGAAGTCGGGCAGGAGGGGGAAATAACCGTGAAAGGGATTCCGGGCAAAACCATCATGGCAGGTTATTTTCGAAATCCGGCGGCAACCAATGGCAGCATTCGTGATAACTGGCTCTACACGGGTGATAACGCGATACGGGATGACGACGGCTATTTTCGCTTTGTCGATCGCAAGAAGGACATGATCAAGCGCTCGGGTGAGAATGTCTCCAGCGGAGAAGTCGAGAACGTATTATTGCAGCATGCGGCGGTGTTCGAATGCGCCGTCATCGGACTGCCGGACGAATTAAGAGATGAATCAATTGTCGGCGTTGTGGTTCTTCACCATGGTCATCAGGTTGCGGCAACCGAACTGATCGAATTTTGTACCGGCAAACTGGCGAAGTTCAGGGTGCCGCAACAAATCATAATCATGGATTCCCTGCCCAAAACCTCGGTAGGAAAGATTCAGAAACACCTCATCCGTAATGAGTTGATTGCAGCGCAGTGAATTCGATTCACATCGGCTATGCCTTGTTTCCAGAGGTTAAGCCGTCTATTCTTGGCCGAATCTGGTTGACCTTCAGGACTTGATGCAAATAAAAAGTAAAAACTTTTCATTGACCATCGGATTTGCGGCTGTGCTCTCTATGATGGTAGCGGTGTTCATCTTTACCATGTACCAAATGGGTGAAAACCAGCGAATCCTCGAGCTCACCTTCAACCAGAACAACCAAAAAACCAACCTGGTCATTACTATGTACACCGCTGCACGCGAACGTTCGGTGGGACTATTACGCATGGTGACCATGGAGGACCCTTTCGAGCGAGATGAGGAATATCTGGCATTCAATAAGCTCGCTACCAGGTTCGCTCTCGCGCGAATTGAAATGAATCAGATGAACCTGGATGAGAAGGAAAAGGTTTTAATGGCCGAACAGGCGGTACTGACTGGAAACGCCGTGCCATTACAGAACAAGGTCGTCGATTTTCTAGCCTACGACGATATCGAGTCGGCCTCCAGGCTGTTACTGGACGAGGCAATCCCGGCGCAAGATGCCGTTCTTGAACAGTTACGCGTTATGTTGGTCTACCAGCAAGAGGCCGGGCACCTCGCTTTCGAGCGTTCACGCGACAACTACCGGAATACCAGGTTGTTCCTGGGCGGCATTGTCGGTCTGGCCCTGTTGCTAGGTGTCGTTATTGCCTATGTGGTGGTGCGTCGCACCGACCAGGCCGAGCAGGCGCTGCGGATCGCGAACGAAACCCTCGAGGAACGCGTTCAGGATCGAACCCGAAAACTCTCAAGTGCTTACGATGACCTCAAGAATTCGCAGGCACAGCTGGTCGCCTCGGAAAAGATGGCCTCGCTCGGCCAACTCACTGCCGGTATTGCCCATGAGATCAAGAATCCTCTCAACTTTATCAATAACTTTTCAGTGACATCGGTGCAATTGCTGGTAGAGCTACGTGAAGTACTGGAACAATTCAAAAGTAAACCGACGGATGAAGAATCAAGCAAGGAGTGCAAGGAGATTCTTGATATGCTGGACACGGACCTGGGCAAGATCAAGGGGCATGGCGAACGTATAGATTCGATTATCAGCGGGATGTTGTTGCATGCTCGAGGTGAAACTGGTGAACGTCAACCGATCCTGCTGAATGAGTTAGTTGACCAGACGGTCGAACTGGCATTTCACGGAGAGAAAGCGAGAAGACGGGGCTTTTCTATCAGGATAGAGAGGCATTACGATCCTGATACCGGGGTGGTTAGTATTTCTGCCCAGGACATATCGCGCGTACTTGTAAATCTTGTTAACAATGGCTTTTATGCGACCGCGGCGAGGCAAAAAGAGGTGAAGGAAGACGACTACGAGCCTACCCTGACTGTAGTAACTCGTAACGAAGGCGACCAGGTGAAAATCGAAATCAAGGATAACGGTAGCGGAATCCCGGAAACTGTTCGTGATAAACTATTCACGCCTTTCTTCACCACCAAGCCTCCTGGACAGGGTACCGGTCTCGGGCTTTCCTTAAGCTACGATATCATCGTACAACAACATCACGGGGAAATTGAGGTGGAGGATGTCGAAAACGGTGGTACCTGTTTTATCTTGACCCTGCCAAGAGGTAACGTTAGCACATGATCGCCAAGGTGCTAGTAGTAGATGACGAGCCGGATATGGAAACACTGGTGTCCAGGCGGTTTCGCAGCAAGGTGCGTGCAGGCGAATGGATTTTCGTGTTCGCCAAAGACGGTCATCACGCTGTCGACGTACTTTCTGCCCAGCCGGACATTGACCTGGTTGTTACCGACATTAATATGCCGAATATGGATGGTCTTTCCCTGTTACACGAAATCTCCGGAATCGACCCACTGATGAAAACGATTATCCTTTCTGCCTACGGAGACATGAGCAACATTCGGGTTGCGATGAATCGAGGTGCCTTTGATTTTCTGACAAAACCAGTCGATCTCGACGACCTGGAAACTACGATTCGGCGAACTCTCGATGAAAGCGCTACATTACGTAATCTGCACCAGGGACGTGCTGCCGCCGAGCGCACGCGGGAACGTATGAGCCGTTATTTTTCACCTAACCTGGTGAGCCGTATAATCGATGAGCGTGAACACCTCAACCTGAATGCATCGCGGCGCGAATTAAGTTTTTTGTTTACCGACCTGGCTGGATTTACGCCGCTGGTTGAGCGCCTGGAGGTAGAGATTATCATGTCGGTGCTGAATGATTATCTCGAAGGAATGGTGGATATCGCATTTAAACACGGGGCAACAGTCGACAAAATTGTTGGTGATGCACTGCACTGTATATTCGGGGCGCCTCAGCAGCAGCAGGATCATGCTTCGGCTGCACTTGCCTGTGCACTCGAGATGAACCAGTTTGCGACAGAATTTGCGTTGGCCAAACGGGCCGATGGCATTCCGCTGGGGGCAACAAGATTTGGCGTTAATACCGGAATCGCGGTAGTCGGAAACTTCGGTAGCAACAAGCTATTCGACTATACCGCGCACGGTGATGCGGTGAACGCGGCCGCCCGGCTCGAAACAGCAAATAAGCAACTAGGCACCCGTATTTGTATCAGCGCGAACGCGGTAGAACGAATCACCGGATTTCTGGGCCGTCCAGTCGGACGTCTCCTGCTAAAGGGGCGATCTGAAGAAATGCTTGCCTTTGAACCCCTGTCCCGGGAACAGTACGATTCAAAAATGAACCAGGACTATATCAAGGCTTTCGAGATGATCGATTCCAACCCGGACCAGGCCGCAGAAGCTCTCAATGAAATCGTGGAAAAAAACCCGGGAGAGGATAGTCACCTGCCGGCGTTCCATTTGCGCCGTTTGCGGGAAGGTGAAACCGGCACCACGATTCGAATCGTATAGATTTTAAGCGGCGAAGAAACGCCCCAGCGCCTGTGCAAATTGATGGGCAGTTTCTTCATTCTGTTTCCTTCACTCGAGTCACCGCGTATCAGGTGATCGGCAGGCCATGTTGATTTATTTTCATCGCTTTCACCAGGCCGGTGTCAATCCATTTCTACACCGCTAAAATCTCGCTGGCTAGTGTCGTGGTTCTGGTAGAATATCGAAAATTGATTTTGGGAAGCTTCATTGACACTGAATCAGATAAAATCTGCGATTTACGCACTGTATTTAACTAACAAGTACGGTTTTAAGTTGGGGAAAGTGAGCGCTCCCGCTGACGTCACCAGGCTTCGACTGGAATATTCGGAAATTTTGTTGTCGAAGTTAAATATTAGTGTCGAGGTTAAAGGCGCGGAAAAGATTGAGCAGGGAGGTCAATATCTTATCCTCTCGAATCATCGCAGCGTGATCGACCCCCTGGTCATTGACATTGCGCTGAAGGGTACGGGTGTCAATAGTGCATGGATCGCGAAGAAAGAACTTTTCAATTCATTTTTCTTTGGCTCGTATACCCGTAATGCTCGCAGCATTGTAACGGATAGAGAATCCAGGCATATGAGTTCGTTTTTTAAAGACATCAAGAACAGAATTGGGCAAGGCTACTCAATTAGCGTTTTTCCTGAAGGCGCGCGTAATAAGGAAACTGCGATATTGTCTGAATTCAAAAAAGGCTCTGGAGTAATAGCCAAGAAAAACAAGTTGCCGATACTACCGTTATTCATAAGAACGAATACCAACGCTGTTTTAATGGAGTCAGTAAAACATGACGCCAGGGGACTCAAAGTGACTATTGAAATCGGGGATTTGATTGACTACAAAGATCGCTCCAGGACCCTGGAAGAATCTTACCGGGATCGATTCAATATTTAAGGTACGTTTAAACCATGGGTTTAACCATTGGGCAGTTAGCTAAAAAAGCTGAAATCAATCTGGAAACGATTCGCTACTATGAGCGACGTGGCATCATTGAGCGCCCTGATAAACCCGCGACTGGCTATCGCCAATATAGCAACGATGTTCTGCAGAGATTATTGTTTATCAAAAGAGCGAAAGCGTTAGGCTTCAATCTCGATGAAATTCAAAATCTGCTGTTGTTAGCCGTGGGGCATTGCACCGAGATTCAGTCACTGGCAGAGCAAAAACTCGATCAGGTCCAATACAAGATCAGGGATTTGCAGAGACTTGAAGATGTTCTCGCGGACCTGGTCAGGCAATGTAATGCAAGTGCCGATAAGGCGCATTGCCCGATTGTCGACGCGCTTCTCAGGTAATCCCAGCCCTCTCCTGAATACTTGACTCTGTACCTGAGTACAGAGTTTACACTGCGTGTATCTTTATTTCGGGGTTGTATATGGCCAGCCTACTTCCTTTGGTCACACGATTAGGCGATAAATCCGGTTCACTCGGGGTAGTGATCGCTGCTATGGGTTGTTCTTTTTGCTTCCCTGCTTTAGCGAGCCTCGGTGCGGCAATAGGACTTGGGTTTTTGGCGCAGTGGGAAGGTTTCCTGTTAACGAAGGTACTACCTGTCGCTGCCTGGCTAACGCTGCTGGTGAATGTACCTGGTTACTTTTATCACCGGCAGTGGTACAGGTCTGCGCTTGGTGTGATTGGGCCGGTTATAATATTGCTGGTGCTGAATTTCTGGTTCGCGAATTACTGGCGCACGGATGTTATTTACGCCGCTATTGGATTAATGGTTGCCGTATCGATCTGGGATATTTTCTGGCCCGCGAATCGTCACTGCGAGCCCGGGCAGGCCAGTTAGATGTCTAGCCTCATTTTAGAAACTACTTTAACCTGCCCGATTTGCGCGCATAGCAAAACCGAGACCATGCCCACCAACGCGTGCCAGTATTACTACGAATGCAAGTCCTGCCATAACCTGCTGAAACCGAACCTGGGTGATTGCTGTGTTTTCTGTTCCTTCGGAACCGTTAAATGCCCGCCAATCCAACAAGGCGCTAGCTGCTGTGAATAAAACATCTTTTTAAGAATTAGTGCGCGGTTGTCGCAGCCAGATTATTCCCGTACCAATAAGCACAAATAAGCCCCAGTACAGGAAATAGTTGCTGGTCGACCGCAGCGACATCCCCGCTTACGATCAATGTCGTCCAGCCGATACAAACCAGGTAGGCGCCGCGCGCGGATCCGACACACTACTGCTGCTGACTCGTAGTGCGCCCGGATATCATGGAGCGGTAAACCAGGATCAGGAACATGATGCCGCCAACGATCGAAATCAAACCGCCGAGCCCCATCAGGCCCATGCCGGCAACCTGTTCGAAGCCGCGCTCGGCGCCGGTAGATTTGCGCGCAACGTTGTAACCGCCGGACCAGGCCAGGCCGACGATGTGCATCAACTGCCCGCTGCCGTAAAGTCCAGGTTGCCAGCGGGCTATGCGGCCGCTGACTTTGCTAAACCCCAGCTGTGGGAGCAGGTGATAGGTGATGCCCATGAACGCAATGGTGACGCCGACGATCGAGCCATGGTAATGCGCCGGGACAGTAACATTACTGCCACTGATCATGAAACCGATGCCACCGCCGACGCCAAACAATAAAATCGAGAATAACAACGCGTTTCTTTCGATTTCAAATCCAGGAGTGGGACGCCAGCGCTCGACGATAGCGAGTATGGTTGCTACTCCTATCGGCACCGCGGCGATTGCACCGCCGTATTTCATTAACTGGATAAACCAGAACAGGTGGTCGCCGGAGCTGACATCGAAGACCAGGTATATAACCGGGGCCGCCAGCACCGGTTGCAGGCCGAGCAAGAACAGGAACAGGGTAACGCGCGGCGAAATACGCAGGCGGGCACCGCTGACACTGGCCAGCCAGAGCCAGGCGACCAGCATTAGCTGAGTATGGCTGAACTGGATGATATGGCCGCTGCCCCAAAAGAGTCGATCATAGTAAGCGAGCCCCTCGAAACCCTCGTCAATCCCGAAATAAGAAAGCAGCAGTGCGCCAAGGGCAAACAATGAGGCGACTACCGCGACAAACAATCCGAAACGCAGGCTGGTTTCACCGCTGGTTTTGTTATCACTATCAAACGAGGTAAAGCAGCTGCGTATCACCAGCAGACAGAAGCCGGCTCCGAAGATGCCGAGGCCGGCGAAAAAAACATTATTTTGCAGCACTGGCACATAGTTGTTCATCAACGGGTGGCTTTCACCAGTGAATGGTGAAATGACGATGATCGACGTACCCAGGCTAGCCAGAATCAGTGCGCACCACCCACCGGCCAGGCCAATTTTGGAGTTGGTATAGCTCCAGAAAACACCGGTGAAGGCGAGAAACCAGACCAGCACGGTGAGATTGACATGGACCACAAGCGCGGTATGGAAGAAATCGGTCCAGGGAACGATCTCCTGGAAAAATGGCGTGCGCGACAATACGATCAGGATTGTATACAGGCCACCGACCACAAGTGCGGCGAGTCCAAGTAGCAACCAGCCCGTGGTTAGTCTGCGGGCGTTACTATCGGCGACAGGTAGCGTAAACTGGTTTTCTGGTATCAATTTATTTCGTCAAATATCGTGAGCAGTAAACTTATTTCATATACCGAGCAACCCACGTTAGACAGCGGGCTTCCGCAGAACGACCCATTGATCGGTTTTTTTGGTATAGGTATTGTTATTAATGTGGTCATGATTACAGCCTATTTTATCTGGGCTTACAAGCAATGGAAAAAGGGCGACAAGCAGAACGAGGGAAAAACTGATTGAATGAGTACTAGCCGGCGCCGGAAAAGTACGCGCTGATTTTTTTGTACTGGGATAACAGGGTTGACGCATAGTGAGGTTGTGAAAATGTTGCCACCAGGCGGCCGTACGGATCGACCAGGAAAATCGCACTGGTATGCGCAACCAGGTACTGACCAGGTGAGGTTTCTGCTTCAATTTCATAGCCTGCGCCAAATTGTCGGGTTAACCGGTCTATTGCGCCTTTACCCGCGGTTGCACCGATAAACTTTTTATTGAAGTGAGCGACGTAGCTGGCCAGCTTTGCAGTGCTGTCGCGGTCGGGGTCGACCGAAACGAAGATTACCTGCAGGTCATCCGGTTCCGCACCGGTCTCGTCTTTCAGCAAGGCCCGGAATGTACTTAACTCGTGCAGGGTGTTGGGGCAGACGTCTGGACAGGACAGGTATCCAAAAAACACAAAAGTCCATTTACCATGCAGGCTGGTTTCGGCGATCGGACCGTGGTTCTGGCTTTGCAACTGAAACGGTGCCAGTTGCCGGAACTCGGAACGCAATACGCCTTCCAGTTCAGGGGGCGGGGCGGGTGGTTTCACCAGTAGATGGGTGAACAGCATGACCAGCCCGAAAACCAGGCCAATCACCAGGCTGCCAATCGGTATGATCCGTTTTTTACTCACAATAAAAACGACTTAACGGCTGGCAATATGCAGGCTAGCCTGCATATTGCATCAGTATCCCGGATGCTGCCGCAGGACAGATGCGACTGAACGCTGGGCTGGACCGAAATCCATAGCCTAAGCTATGGATTGAGGGAAGACCAAGTTCAGGAGTATCTGGACAAGTCAGGGCCGGGATAGGGCTCGGGTCGATGGGAAACTGTATTTTTGAGTTTATCAATAAAAACATCATTCTACTCTTACAGTTCAATTGGTTATACCAAGGTCCGAGACCGACTGGTGGAATATGCAGGCTACGGGGTGGCAACATGGTTGTACCTGACGATGTGCTCGTTGATCACACCGGGTTTGATCAATTCCAGGAAGCCGTTATCCAGTCTTATGGTGCAGGGCGCCAGCGAGCCGCATTCGAAGACGATACGATCGCCGAGGTAGCCATACCTTTCGATTTGAATGGTGGCGGCTTCGGACAATAGCCCGAATTTGCCTTTCATCAATGCCGAGGAGGTGGCCTGTTTGCGTGCCGCTTCGAACACCTGGGTGACAACCGGGGCTTCGACGCCGGTAGCATAAGGGTAGGGGATAAATAACACGCCAACCCAGCGGTCCTCGAAAAATTTGATATAGATGTTGTTGCCCGAAGTTTTCGATGGACTGCCGTTGTTCCCATCCCTGGAATAGTGACCGGAAAGTTCCTCGTTCAAACTCGGCTGCTGGGCGCTGAAAACGGCTGCTGAAAAACCGGTGCAGGCCAGCAGCATGCCGAGCAGGATAACTTTAACGCGGCGGGTTTGGCCGCTGTAATAATTTGCTTTTTGCATGTTGAATCAAGGTCTTTAAGGTTGATTGGCTCACCGGTTCGTGTGATCTCATTGTGGCCAGACTGTGCAGCCGAGAATCGTGGGTCTTGAAATGCAGCTGGAACCAGTCGGCCAGGTTTTGTTTGAATTTCGCGTCATCCACCTCGATGGATTTTTCAAATGCATCGGTAATGTCGCGGATGTCGTCCAGCAGACGTTCATGATCGGCCTTGTGTTGCTGATAATGATCGTACTCATGCCGCTTCATCATCTGTTCTTCGAGCGCAAAATGAGCCGAAATACTGCCATAAATTTCACCGAGACTGTCGATGACCAATTCCCTGTCAGCCCGATCCTCGACTAACTCATACACGGCGTTGATCTGGCGAATGAGCTCCTGGTGCTCGAAATCGATCCCCTTTATTCCGGTACAAAACTCTTCCCGCCATTCAATTAATGCCATTAACCGGCTCCATACAAAGACTCCAAAGATCTCACTGTAACAGAAGCATGCAAACTATCATGACAAGCTGGACTGCTACTTGATCAAAGTCAATCTATTCAAGCGCTTAGCGCCAATTCCTCGATTACGATACTGATTGCTGCGGCGAACGCACTTCAATTGACTTATATCAAGTAGTTTTGAGCCCCGGTTGGGTAGTCTGGGTGCAACCGAATCCGTCACCAATCGTGGGCCAGTTGTAAGTTCATTTGAATACCTGGGCGGGTGTGAATGAACGGACCGCGCGTGGTGAGCTTCGAGGCTTATTAATAATACGAGGTTAGCCATGTCAGAAGACAATACACCAAAACCCGAACGCATTCCTTTTTTCCAGCGAGTACTCGAAAATCCTTTCCTGCTGCTGTTCATTGGGATTGTAATGCCGACGGTGTTCTACATCCTTTGGGGAATTATGGAAATCGCCACTATTCCGGTCGCACCATAAAATAATCCAGGAGAAAATAAGATGAGCTCATTTCTACCCCCGTCGGACCGAGTCTGGTGGAATACGCCGGTCGGCAAGCAGGAAATAATCTGGATCGGAATTGCGCTGGTCTGGTGCCTGATTATGTTTTTCATGATGCCCTACTGGCATATCTACGGAAAACAGAATCTCTCCAACGAAGCCTACCAGACCACGGCTCCACGCTTTCAGGCCAAGGTTGATGAAATGGTGACCAACTACAAGGTTGGCGAAATGGCCGGGATTCCGATAGTCAAACCACCCGCCGGTAGCGACATTTACATGCTCGGCAGGTTGTGGCAATGGTATCCGATCCTGGAACTGGAGAAAGACCAGTCCTATCGACTGCATCTTTCGTCGATGGACTGGAACCATGGTTTTTCACTGCAACCGGTGAACATCAACCTGCAGATTGTACCCGGCTATGAAATGGTGATTACCATCACCCCGGACCAGGCGGGTGAATTTACCGTGGTCTGTAATGAATTCTGCGGCATCGGTCATCACCTGATGCTCGGCAAAATCTTCGTGAAGGAGAATTAAAATGGCACAGTTCAGAGTTTGCCCGGATTCGGGATTCTATTTTGACAAGTCAGCCGAAGGCCTGATGAAGGCGAATGCGGTTGCCGGTGCTGTGGCGTTGCTAGTTGCTGGCATCCTGGGGCTCGGGGTTATCCTGACCCGCTGGCAGGAAGTGCATTTGCTGCCGGCCGACGTGTTTTACCAGGTACTGACCGGTCACGGTATCAACGCGCTGATTTTCTGGATTATCTTCTTTGAAATGGCGATTTTGTATTTTGCCTCGTCGACGCTACTGCGCACACGGATTGCGGCGCCGCGTTGGGCCTGGGCCGGGTTTGTGTTGATGATCGTCGGTGCGGTCATGAACAACATAGCGGTACTGCAGGGCAATTCAAGCGTCATGATGACGTCCTACGCGCCAATGCAGGCGGCGCCGCATTTTTATCTCGGCCTGATCCTGTTTGCGGTGGGCGCGTTAATCGGATGTTTCGTGTTTCTGGGTACACTGGTTATCGCCAGGGATGATCACACTTACGAGGGCTCAATTCCGCTGGTAACATTCGGCGCCCTGACCGCCTGTATTATTGCGGTCTTCACCATCGCCTGCGGCGCCATCATCCTGGTACCTACCTTCTTATGGTCGATCGGCTACATCACCCATATCGACGCCGCAATGTACCGTGTCATCTGGTGGGGCCTGGGACACTCGTCACAGCAAATTAACGTGGCGGCGCATGTTTCGGTGTGGTACCTGATCGTTGGCGTCCTGTTTGGCGCCCGGCCGATGTCGGAAAAAGTAAGCCGTTCCGCATTTCTGCTTTACATCCTGTTCCTGCAACTGGCCAGTGCGCACCATATTCTGGTCGATCCGGGCATCAGTTCTGAATGGAAGGTGTTCAACACCAGCTACGCGATGTACCTGGCGGTGCTGGCGAGCATGGTGCACGGTCTCACGGTGCCGGGTTCGATGGAGGTCGCACAACGCGCAAAGGGTTATACCAAGGGCATGTTCGAATGGTTGCGTAAGGCGCCCTGGGGCAACCCGGTATTTTCGGGCTTCTTTTTCTCGCTGATTATCTTCGGCTTCATCGGTGGTATCACCGGCGTGGTCATGGGCACCGAGCAGATCAACATCATCATCCACAACACCATTTATGTGCCGGCACACTTCCACGCTACGGTTGCTGTGGGTACCACGCTTACATTCATGGCGCTGACTTACCTGTTGATTCCGGTACTGTTCCGACGTGCATTGTTTCTGCCCGCAGTCGCCAGATGGCAGCCCTATGTATTTTCGGCAGGCATGACCCTGATGATTCTGTTCATGCTGGGCGCGGGTACCCTCGGGGTTTCCCGACGTCACTGGGATATGGACTTTACCGGCGCATTGCTTGCCTTCGAATATCCAGGCACGGCATACACGATGATGGCGGTTGCCGGCATTGGCGGGGTGCTCGGGATTCTCGGCGGGGCGATGTACCTGGTGGTAACAGTCGGTTCGTTGCTATTTGGGAAAAAGCTCGACGAGTCTGCCGGATTGTTTCAGAGCTTCGGCTTTCCGCTGGCGCCATCAACCTACAATATCACCCAGCCTGAACGTCTACAAATGGCGCCGAAACTGGCGGTAGAAGAGCATGGTTCCGGTGGTTTTGAGGCGCCCGGCACGTTTGCGCTGGCGCTGGCGCTGCTGGTGTGTTTCGTCGTCTACTACTACATAAACTGGGATTACCTGGCCTCGGTCTGGCCACTCAGTTAGCGCGTTAACCCGACACGCGTGGGGCGAGTTCCTGGCTCGTCCCGCGCTAGTCCAAACCGGTTAAACCGACACAGATGAGGTCAGGATTAAGCGACATGTTCGGCCAGATAACCAATTTACTGAAACTGCGAATCGGTGTGGTCATGATGTTGACTGCACTGGTGGCCATGGTGGTAACGCCCGGGCAGCAGTCGAGTGCTTTCGAAGCCCTGGTGCTCGCGTTTGCAGTTTTGATATCCGCCGGCAGCGCCGGTGCTTTCAACCAGTATTTCGAAGTCGATCTCGATCGCAAGGTAGCGCGCACCTGCACGCGGCCATTCGTTACCGGGTATTTCCATAAGGGTCCGCTGTGGTTGGGAATAATTGCGTTGCTACTCGTTGCCGGGGTCGGATCGGCAGCGTTGGTGCTGAATGTGCCTGCGGCGATTTATATCTTTCTGGGCGCGTTTTTCTACGCCATCGTGTACACCGTGTGGTTGAAGCGCCGCTCCTGGACCAACATTATTATCGGTGGCGCATCCGGCAGTTTCGCGGTACTTGCCGGTGCGGCTGCAGTTGATCCGAACCTCGGTCCGGTGCCGATCATGCTGGCGCTGGTGCTGTTTTTCTGGACGCCGTCGCATTTCTGGAGTCTGGCGATCGCTAAAAACAAGGATTACACCAACACCGGTGTGCCGATGTTACCGGTCGTCATCGGTAACCGACGCTGCGCGGAAGTAGTTTTAATCAATACCCTGATTTTAGTGGCAATCTCTATCCTGCCGTTCTTCTACGGCATGGGCTGGATCTACCTGGTAGCAGCCGCCGGCGGTGGCGGTTATTTTATTTACCACAATTACCTGATGATAAAAGATCCTTCCCCTCGGGTCGCGATGAGGAGTTTCTTTGCCTCGCTGCTACAACTGGTGTTGCTGTTGGTCGGCGCCGTGCTCGACGTCTGGTTGCTCGGATAACGATCCGGCAGAAATCAAATGCGTAATTTTTTTCTCATATGTGGACTCCTGCTGCATATGGTTTTCGCGCCCGCTGCCAACGCGGTTTCAACATCAATTTCAGCTATTGACGGAGCCGCCGGAACCACCCCGGGCTTCGACTATGATCAGGCACTCGAAATCAGCCAGGGCGCATTAGGCAACCAGCTTGGTCATTATCGGTTTAGCGATGCCGATGGCAGCGTGGTCACCCTTGATCAATTGCGTGGCAAACCACTGGTATTGAGCATGATTTTCACCAGCTGTTACCAGATATGTCCGATGACCACGCGACACCTGTCGAAGATTGTGCAAAAAGCACGCGATGCACTGGGTGATGACAGCTTTAACGTCGCCATAATCGGATTCGATACCGCGCTGGATACGCCCGACGCGATGCGCTACTTCGCCGCAAAGCAGGGCGTTATCAACAAAGGCTGGCGCCTGTTGAGTGCCGATGCAAAAACTATCGAGGCCTTATCGAAGGATTTGGGATTTCAGTTTTTCAGCTCATCGAACGGTTTTGATCACCTGATCCAGGCGACTGTTATCGATGCCGAGGGCAAGGTCTATCGCCAGGTCTATGGCCAGGTTTTCGACACTCCGCTGCTGGTCGATCCCCTGATCGAACTGGTGCTTGGCCGTAGCCCGGCCGAGCAACCCCTGTTCGCCAACCTGGTAGATAAAATAAAGCTGTTTTGTACCACCTACGATCCGGTACGCGACGGCTACTATTTCGATTATTCACTGTTTCTGGGTATGCTGATCGGTGGTTCGATCATCTTTTTTACCGGCACCATCGTTGTGCGTGGCTGGCGCGGAAACTAGCCTGCATGTTGCACGAAGGCTAGCCTGTGTCGGAATTGACTTTAATCAGTGCGACCTTACCCGTCATCGGGTAAGGTTTCAGTTCTGTCAGCTTTATTTTCGAGATATCTCACAGGTGTTAATCAATCCGGTTAAGCGCGCCTACCTTGCGCTCGAGTCATGGTTCAATATTTCTTTCGGTACCGAGTGGAATCCCCTGTATCACCTTGGAACCCTGTCGTTCTTCCTGTTCTGGATAATCCTGGTCAGCGGCATTTACCTGTTCATTCCGTTTCACGGCAGTCTCGAAGGCGCGCACGCGTCGGTGGAGTACATGACCCATGAGCAGTGGTATGTGGCGGGCATCATGCGTAGCCTGCATCGCTACGCCTCGGACGCGGTAGTGATTACCGTGCTGTTACACATGTTCAAGGAATTTGCATCGGGTCGTTATCGCGGATTCCGCTGGTTTTCCTGGGTTACCGGGATTCCTAACCTGTGGATGATAGTGACCCTCGGCATTACCGGTTACTGGCTGGTGTGGGATGAGATGGCGCAGTATATAGCCGTTGGTTCGGCACAATTGATGGATGCCCTGCCAATATTTTCCGGCGCGATGACGCGCAATTTTGTCTCAGGAGGCATGACCGATCGATTCTTCATCCTGATCGAGTTTCTGCATTTACTGGGACAGCCGATGTTGCTGCTGTTTATGCTGTGGCTGCATGTCAAACGCCTGTCCAATGTCAGTATCAATCCGCCCCGCGGCCTCGCCGCGGGAACCTTTATCGCGTTACTGGCATTATCGCTGTTCGAGCCGGCCGTCAGTCACGCACCCGCCAACCTGGCAACTGTACCGCAGGAAATTCGTATCGACTGGTTCTACCTGAATGTCTATCCATTGCTTGAGGTCTGGCCAGCACAACAGATCTGGATGCTAACCACTGGCGTCACCCTGTTGTTGATGATTGTGCCCTGGTTGTTGCCGAAAAAAGATGGCCCCAAGGCGGTTGTCGATCTCGATAACTGCAATGGTTGCGGTATATGCTTTGACGATTGCCCGTTCGATGCGATTACGCTGCAGGCGCGCACCGACGGTGCGCGCTACGATCATGAAGTGGTAGTGGATCCCGAGCTGTGCGGGGCCTGCGGTATTTGCGCCGGTTCCTGTCCCGCTTCCAATCCATTTAGAAGCTCGCGCAGGGAACTGAAGACCGGTATCGACATGCCGCAATTACCAGTCGATAAAATGCGTAGCCTGACCCGTGAAACCATCGATGCGATGGAGGGTGACCTGAAAATTATTGTTTATGGCTGTGAACATGGCATCGACGTCAAGCGTCTGGATGGCGACGATACACGCGGTATTAAATTGATCTGCAGCGGCATGCTGCCGCCGACGCTGGTCGAGTACGCATTAAAGCAGGGCGCCGATGGCGTGATGGTGACCGGCTGCCGTCAAAACGACTGCTATTACCGTTTTGGCAATCGCTGGACGCGATTGCGTTTTGCCGGGGAACGTAAACCGATTCTGCGCGGTCGCGCTGAACGTGACCGTATCCAAATACACGGTGGCGCCGAGCCGGACAAGCGTGCCATCGAACAGGATCTGCAAGAGTTTAGGCAACGACTGCGCGAACTCAACCAGGCCTCCGAAGCCGCCGCCACAGAGGCGGATTGAGGTGCGTATGACCGTGATTAACAATAAGCCGGTCCGCTACCTGCTGCAGGCAATTAACTACAGCGTGTTCATGGGTATGATCTGGTATTTTGCGACTTCGCCCGCGGTGCGCCTGATCGGTGATGATGAAGCCAGGATTACGATCGCCTTTGCTCATGCCGGGCAACTTCGCGAGGTTTGCCGCAGGTTGAGCCAGGAAGAATTGAACGAACTGCCACCCAATATGCGTAAACTTGATGATTGTCCACGCGAGCGGTCTCCGGTCACTATTGAAGCCCTGCTAGATGGTGAGCCGATTTACCAGGCGATATTGCAACCGCCGGGCTTGTTCGGCGATGGCGGCGTCGATGTTTTTTACAGCAGCAAGATCCTCGCCGGAGATCATCGTTTAAGCCTGAAGATGAACGACAGCGTCCGCGTCGAGGGTTTCAATCATAGTTTTGAACAGCAGGTTAGCGTGGATCCCGCCCAGATCCTGCTGGTGGGCTTCGAGTCGCCGCATGGTTTTGTGATCAAGGGCGCGGATAACTAAACGCAAATCCCGCGGTGCAAATCGGCAGCAGCCAGGGAGGGGTGCGAAAGAAAACAGCCATATCCTCACAGGAAACTGGTCGAAGTTGCGGTGCCAGCTGATCAGCGGCATACTCGACCAGGGTCGACAATCCTGGGGAGGTGTAGTTTGACGCGATATCAATATCACGGCGGCTGGAAGTTTGAACGAATGGAGGCTTCAACTTCATTTGGCCTGCGCGCTTTGTTGAAACTTGCATTGGTGATTGGACTTGGATTCGGTTCTTCAGTAATCCAGGCGGCAGCTGACGTAGAAGCGGATTCTGCGATCGGGAATAAGTTGGCGGATATGCTGCGCGCCAGCAGAAGTGTGGTTTCGGCCAGCCAACCCCTGATCAATGACGCTGCCATCGGTGACAAGAGTTTCACCGGCGTAAAACTCGTGCGTGAGGCCGAGAGCATTTACGCTGAACGCGTCGGTAGCCAGCTGATGGTTGATGATCTTTCTGCACGCGACAGGCGGCTACTCGACGCACAAAGACAGGCAATACGCCTGGTGGTTGATAGTCACCAGGATGAGATTAACCGGCCTGGAGTGGGTTTCAAAGGCTTTATACCTGCGGTATTCGCACGCCTTGTGAACGAGGAATTCGTTACTATTGCTGGCGCGGAAGCGCGCATAAGAGTCACGGCACCCTCTGCCCTGGTGCGTAATCGCAAGGCGCGCCCCGATCCCTGGGAGAAAAATGTCATCGAGACCAGGTTGCTTGCTTCCGACTGGCCGGCCGGCAAATCTTTTACCGAGGAGGTCGAGTTCGAAGGGCGCCCGGCGTTTCGCATGCTTTTGCCTGAATACTATCGTGAGTCCTGTCTCGCCTGTCACGGTGCACCCAAAGGTGAGGCAGACATCACCAACTATCCGAAGGAAGGCGGAAAGGTCGGAGATCTTGCTGGTGCGATCAGTATTGTGATTTTTCGATGAATGCATCCGGGACGAGCCCACTCCCGGCCCAACCGAATTACCGGCCGCAGTCCGGGCTGGGGAAACTCGCGTCGCTGCCGCTTTGGGCTCGCCTGGTAATACTGACCGCTGCCGGGCTGATAAGCCTGATCGGATCCTCATTTTTCCTGTCGTCGGCGCTGCATCAAACTGCCGACCGGACCACAAGGATGATAGCGTTGTTCGACGTTGCCGGGGCTGCCGGGGAAGCGCATGTGACCTTCGGTGAATTGCGCTACTGGCTGACTGACCTTTCAGTGAGCCAGTTGATCAACTCGGAACGGAATGCGGATAGCGCACGGGAAAAGCTGGACCTGCATCTGGATCGCTTGCTGAGCTACGATCCCGATACCGTGGCTGCGATCCGTAAAGAGGTCGCAGCTTATTTCTCAAGGGCGATGGATGCGGCTGACGCCTATACCGATGGTAATCGAGTTATTGGGAATACCCTGCTGGGTGACGCGCGCGCCCACAGCGGCAAAGTCGACGAGGCGCTCAATGCACTGGTGAAGAAAGTGAATGCGGTAGCGGTTGCGGAACGAAAAATTGTGGTAGCGCGCGCCGATCAGTCTGCCCGCGTCGCCTTCTACATTGTTATTGCGTTAACACTGATCGGGCTAGGGCTCACGGTTATGGTGCTGCGATCGATCGTGCAACCGCTGCAGCGATTGAATGAAGCCATTACCAGTCTTATGCAAGGCCGCTACGATGTAGATATTCCAACAGAGGAAGGGCACGAATTCGGCGCAATGGCACGGACATTACACCTCTTCCGGGAGCATGCGATCGAACGGGAACGCCTGGAAATAGAAGCCGAGAGGCACAAGCAGCGACTGGTTCAGGCGGAAAAGATGGCCAATCTCGGCCAGCTCACCGCCGGTATCGCGCACGAGATCAAAAACCCGCTGAACTTCGTCAACAACTTCGCCAAATTGTCAGACGAGCTGTTGGAGGAGCTGGCCGAAATGCTGCAGGATCAGATAGCGGCGCTGGACGAAGATAAGCGCAACGAGGCCGAGTACCTGCTGCGTACTGTGCATGAGAACCTGGGCAAGATCAACGAACACGGCAAACGGGCAGACTCCATTGTCAAGAATATGTTGCTGCACTCTCGCGAGGGGCCGAGCGAACCCCAGAGCGTAAACCTCAACGCTATTGTCGACGAGGCGTTAAACCTGGTTTATCACGGCAAGCGGGCCGAGCATCCAGGTTTCAATATCGAGATGATCAAGTCGTTGGCGCCGGAGGTTGGAGAAGTCGAGTGCTTCCCTCAGGACCTGATGCGAGTGTTCCTGAACCTGATTGCGAACGGCATGTATGCGGTCCACGAGCGCAGCACGCTGGATGAGACCGGGGATGAGTTTTCACCGACAATATGGCTCACCACCCGGGCCAGCGGCGACCAGGTCGAGGTCGAGGTGCGCGACAACGGTGTCGGTATTGCGGCAGAGGTGCGCGAGAAGATTTTCATGCCCTTCTTCACCACCAAGCCTGCGGGTGAAGGAACCGGGTTGGGTTTGTCGCTAAGTTACGACATTGTGGTGAAGGAACACAATGGTGAAATGGAGGTGGACAGTCAGTTAGGCGAGTTTACCGCCTTCCGGGTGACGCTTCCCCGGATCCTGGATATCTCTGTGACAGAGCTTTCCAGTGCCGGCGTGCACAAATTACCTCGCGCTTCCGACAGGGTAAACAAACGATGAGCGTACGTATTCTGATGGTCGATGACGAACCCGATGCGCAGGAGTTGTTCCGCCAGAACTTTCGTCGCGAGATTCGCAATGGGGTCTACAGCTTCGACTTCGCGCTATCCGGTGAGACTGCTCTGGAGTTGCTGCAGGGACGAGCGCCGCCCAGGGTGGTTCTGGTGCTATCGGACATCAATATGCCAGGTATGTCGGGGATCGAGCTGCTCGCAGAAATTCGTAATACGTGGCCCGAGGTTGGAGTGTTCATGATTACCGCCTATGGTGATGACGCCACCGAGACCAGGGCGCGTGAACTCGGGGCGGTACGTTTTCTGAGCAAGCCGGTCGATTTCGAGGTCTTGAAGGATGATCTGTTGCGAATTCTCGAGGGTGCAGGGCAACCCCGATGATGTCGAAAATTCTTGTAGTAGATGATGAGCCTGATCTTGAATCCATGGTTTTGCAAAATTTCCGGCATGAAATTCGTCAGGGAGAACTGGATTTTCTGTTTGCCAGTGATGGTGAAGATGCTCTATCCCAGCTAGGAGGGGATGGTGATGTAGACATTGTTATCAGTGATATCAACATGCCAAAAATGGATGGCCTTACTCTGCTACGGCGGATACAGGATCTGGATAGGCGTTTGAAAACTGTTATTGTCTCAGCTTACGGTGATATGAGAAATATTCGAACTGCGATGAATCTTGGCGCCTTCGACTTTTTGACTAAACCCATCGATTTCTCCGATCTGGAAATTACCATTAATAAGACGATTGCCGATCTGCAGTCGTTACGAGAGATCCATCGGCTACGAGAATCGGCAGAAAAAGCGAAGCTCAGCCTGGCGCGTTATTTCTCACCTAACCTGGTACAGCACCTGGTAGATTCTCCAGACTCGCTTAACCTGGATGGTGAGCGTAGAGAGTTAACCTTCGTGTTTACCGATCTGGCTGATTTTACTCCCCTCGTTGAAACGCTAGAACCTGGGGTCATTGTACCTTTGCTGAACGAGTACCTGGATGAAATGACAAAGATCATTTTCCGCTGGAACGGTACCGTAGATAAAGTGGTCGGCGACGCTGTGCATGCGATATTCGGTGCTCCACTGGAGCAGGTAGATCATGCCGCCAGGGGCATTGCATGTGCCATGGAGATGGATCAGTTTGCCGAGTCGTTCAGGAAGCGAAAGAAAACTGAAAATATCCTGCTTGGCGTTACCCGCATAGGCGTTCATACCGGCCTTGCGATGGTGGGAAATTTTGGTAGCGAACAGTATTTTGATTACACCGCACATGGCGATGCGATTAACACGGCTGCACGCCTTGAAACCGCAAATAAGTCCTTAGGGACTCGTATTTGTGTCAGTGAACTCGTGGTTGGGCAAATACCCTCTTTCACTGGCCGGCCAATCGGGACTGTTTTGCTACCGGGCAAGACAGAGCAGCTTAAAATATTTGAACCGCTTTCCGCGGAGCGGATGGAAACACCCGGGATCAAGGCTTATCAGGCGGCATTTGCGAAGCTTGAAGGCGGAGACTCCTCGGCCAGTCAGGCTTTTGCGGCAGTCGTTGGAGAATATGCTGATGATCCGTTGGCTACCTATCACCTCAAGCGTACGTTAGCGGGCGAAGCGGGCGTAAACATAATTCTCAAAGATAAATAAACTCGGATATGTGTTGGTGGGATTGACCCCCGTGGCTTCACTAGTAAAAGGTAAAAGGACCAGCTAACCAACCTGGCGGCAATGCGTTTCCCGCAGGAACAGCGCGGCAACAAATGCTGTGAAGTTTAATATCAATAAACTGGTAAACGCCAGACTGTAGTTACTGCCAGCGTAAACGCGGGCGCCATCGAGCATTTCTCCGCTCCAGTGCAGATCCAGCAACCAGCCAACCAGCGGCTGCATCACGGCGCCCGAACCGACAATGCACATGTTCATTAGCCCCAGCGAAGTACTGCTGTAGCGCGAATCGTTTAATTCCTTGACCGAACCAAAGCATACCGTCATCGAACTCCCGCCTGCGCCGATGAGAAATATCAATAGCATCAATAATAGCGAGTCGTCGGGGGTATAGTAAATCAGGCAGGCAAGCGCTATCAGCGCCAGCATCGAACCCCCCAGTAAAATAATATTGCGCCGCCCCATTCGGTCAGAGGCCCAGCCGGCCAATGGTGAAAAAATGGCCCAGCCGACAAAGATCATCGAGGTTGCCGCTGCCGCCTCGGTGGTCGTATAACCATGCACGTTGTTCAGCCAGGGTACGCCCCACAAACCGCCAAATGCGAGCATGGTTGCCGCCATACCGAAACCAATCAGCGAGCAGATCCATGTTTGCGGGTTGATGGTTACCGCGTGCAGACCTTTTAGAATTCCCGGTCCCGGTCCGTGTTGTTTTTGTTCGCTGGAGCGTAGTGGAACCAGGAAAAACAGTAGCAGCGCGAGTACCAGCGCTACCACCGCCAGTACATGCATGGTACCGCGCCAGCCGATCGCTTCGACCATCTGGCGCAGCGGCGCCTGGCCGAAAATTGCACCGCACATGCCTACAGTTTGCAGTAATCCTGCGAGCAGGGCGTATTGAGTGGACTTGAACCAGTATCCCGCAATAGCGAGGGTGCCGACAAAGCCAAACGCGACGGTACCGCCGATGAACGCCCGGCCGAGTGAAGCCGTGAGCACCGAATCACTGAAGGCAAACCCGACCGAAGCGAGCGCACATAGTGCCATCGCAAAGCTCATCAGTTTGCGCGGCCCGAAATGGTCGGTCAACATACCCACGGGTAACTGAATCGATGCGTAGGCGTAAAAGTAAAATGCCGACAGCGAACCCAGCGCTGCTCCGCCAACCGCAAAGTCACTCATTAACTCATTGGTCATCACGCTTGGCGATACGCGTTGCACAAAGGCATAGCCGAAAAACAGGGTTCCCAGTGCGAATGCGATGATCGCCTGGCGGCGACTTACGCTTGATACCTCAGGTTTGGACATGAACGGACTAGGATTAATCGACCAGTTGTTAAACTACCATGATGCGCTGTAAAAACCGGCAACAAATCTTTACCTGCAGTGCATATTTCTTCGAGGGGCAGATCCTCAGGGCACTCGCCACCCACCACTGTAAGGGGAAGCCGCAGGCCACCCGGTCAGGCGTGAGGCGCTCCACCAGTTTCCCCGGGGGGATGCTTTCTACAATCGAGTTAATACGATGTAAAACAGAGTCATACTGTTGATTTTTATGGTTTACTTCCGAGCACGAGTGTTTCATTTCAGGCAGCGGTGTGCGCAAGCGGGTATGGCTTCAGGCTAGGGGGCTATTAGCAGTTCTATCGCCTTGAACGACGACACCGCCAGTACCATGATGATGAGCAGGAATACTGTCGAACGTTGTTGCTTGAAGGGTTTGCCGCGAAATCCTTCGATTTTCAGCAGAATCCAGTCGGACAAAAAGTAAAGCGCTATGGCTGCCAGGGTGTAGTAAACAAACTGCATCGCTAATCCACGGGTTATGTGTCGGGTGTATAGATGTGGAATCCGAGGATATAAATCACTACTCCGGAAACCGATACGTAGAGCCACAACGGCAAGGTCCAACGCGCTATGCGCGGGTGCCTGTTGAAGTTGCCGGTAATCGCAAAAAACACCGTGGTCAACACCAGCGGTACGATAACTGCCGCGAGGATAACGTGTGAAGCCAGTAGCGTGAAGTAAAACGGGCGGATGATTCCCTGCCCGGTGAACGGCATGTAGCCAACCCTGGCGTGATAAGTCAGGTACGAAACCATGAACAGGCTCGAAATCAGCAGCGCTGTCGCCATGCAGCCGCGATGCAGCTCTGGTTTTGCATTGCGGATGAAGTAGTAACCCGTTGCCAGTAGCAGCGCCGCCGCGGTGTTGAGTAAAGCCTGGAAATGCGGCAGGTAGGGGATGATGTCATCGACGGTCATTACGCGAATGGTTGGTAAATACGCATAGTCTGCATGGAATTAGTGGCCAGTGATTAGTGGCTGGTGCCTGCCGAACGAGTGATCTTATTGTACACGTTGTATTTGCCGGAGGGTTTGTTCATCGGGATTCGTTTGACTTCTTCGAGCGTGGCCGCGTCATAGATGACTACGGCTCCATCCGGGTCCCAGATGCTGAGCAGGGCGTATTTGCCGTCGCGCGTGAATTCGACATGCGCGGCGGTCTTGCCGGGAGCCGGACGCAGGGTCTTGACGATTTCGAGGCTACGCTTGTCGATGACATGCACCACGTCCTTGTTGGGGCCGAAGAATACATCCACCCAGGCATAGGGTGTGTTTTCATGACTGCGCATGAAGAATCCGGGTCCCAGGGTTTCGATTTGCCTGATCGTCTCCCAGCTTTCCATATCGATAACGCTGACATTACCTTCTCTGAGGTTCGGTGTTGCCAACACCATACGGCCCTGGTATTCCCAGGTGATACCGGACCCGAGGTGAGGCATTCCCGGTAATGCCAGGTCGGGAACAATCACCCGGCCGATATCCAAATCGACTACCTGTCCCTTGCCTTCGCGCGACGCGCCGATGATGGAAACGTATTCCTGGTCGAAGAAAAAATCGTCGAGATAGTCATCGACGCGAATGCGTCTTACCGGAAAGGGCTCGATTTTGCGGTTTTCACCCGAGTCCGTATTGTAATCATGCACCCAACCATCGAAACCTGCCGGCGGGTCATCGCCGTAATAAATTTGCCAGACTTCAGGGATGTCTTTCAAGGCGGCGATAAAACTGTTCCGTGGCGGCGCGGTATAGACTGCGGAGACGCGTGATGTCTTGCCGTCTTTGTCGGCCACGTCAATAAGTTTGACTGGTTTTAAATCGACCGCATCCAACAGTACCAGCGAATTTGGCAGGTAGTTTGCCACCATGACGTAACGATCATCGGCCGATACCGCGAGGTTGCGAGTATTGATACCGGCACGAATTTCGGCGACCAGCTTGAGATTGTAGATATCGTACTTGCTGATCCAGCCATCGCGTGAGGCGAAGTATACAAAGCGCCCTGAACTCGAGTACTTGGGGCCGCCATGCAGTGCGAAGCGTGATTTGAAGCGGTGGATTGGCTCCAGGCGATCACCATCGAGCAGGGTTACATGGTGGTCACCGAGCTCAACTACGAGGAACAGGTTAAGCAGGTCATCGACCTTGAAAACAGGTTCTGCGGACAGGTCCTGTGGGCGATTGTGAATTATTCTGCTGGCAGTGATCTCCGGCAAGCCCCAGATGACGGTTTCGGTGGAAGGCGTATAAATGAATTCAACCAGTGCCTCGATATCCGCCGCTGTCAGCTTGTCCGCAAACGCGGGCATTTGCGTGGCGATGCGACCGCCACTGATCACCTCGATCGCGGCTGGCTTGCGCAGGCGCTTGAGGTTGCCGGGTAACAGTGCCGGCCCCATGCCGCCCAGGCGTTGTGGGTTGTGGCATACGGCACAATGATCCTGGTAGAGCCTGGCGGCATCCTGGGCAAAGCCCGAGGGCGCTAAAGCAAGAGCCAGACAGATCAGGGCGAATTTGGTTGCAACACCAGTGGGTGACATATGAATAACCGTAGTTTCTTGCGCTGAGCCGACGCGGCTACTCGGTTACCGTTACGCTGCCGAGCATTTCAGGGTGAGGGCCGCAACGGTAAGGGTAGGTACCGGGTGTCGAGAACACCCGCTCATAGGTATCTTCCGGGAAAAGGTAATCCTCGGGTTCTGCTTCACCCAGCGCTTCGAACCAGACGCTGTGATACTGGCGTTTTTCGCGATTTTCCCAGCGTAGTATCTGTCCCTGTTTAATCGTGATTTCCTGGGGAATGAATTTATAGTCCTTGATCACGATCAGTAATTCGGCATCCTCTCCGGCGAAAGCACCGGCACTGAAACAGGCCAGTAATAATCCAATCGCTAGTAAGTGATGCTGCATCGATTCACCTCGAGTTCGACGATTCGTATGTGTGCCTACAGTCCTGCCGCGTTGATCTCTGCTTCCTCGTCGTCGAATCCGAGCTTCAATCCCAGGGATACGTGGTGAAAACGGCTACTGCTGTAGTCATCGTGGATCGCAAAGCCGATATTGTACCATTGGTCGAGACTCATGCTGATATCGCCGGGTTTATCGGAAGTCAGTTTGCGTACCATCTCGACGGTCCATACGCCGTCAGTCAGGCTGCCGCTAAAACTCACTCCCTGGCCGCCACTCATGACCCGTTGTTCGAGGATGTAGCCATCTTCGGACTCACCACTACCGGATTTGTAGCGTAGCAAATCCATGAAAGAACCGTTTTCCAGCGCGGCCTGAATCTCGGCCTCATCTTTTAGCTTGTCCCAGCCGCCACGCTGTTTGCCACCCTTTCCTTCAATTTCGATTTCGCTGCGGCTTTCCTTCAGGTACTTGGTATAACCCAGGCTTAGATCGAGTCGAGATGCCAGCGGGCTGCTCGCGAGTTCCGCTTCGTCGGGCTGATGCGGCATGTAGTTTGCATCGTGATGACAGCTTTGCCAGCATCCCGCGCGCTCCGCGTATTCGACCTTCGGGTCGTCTTCACTGTCGGTCGCCAGCATCACCGCGAGCTTGATCGGGTTTTCCGGGTCCATCTTGCCGCCATCGACAAAGGGTACCGGCGCGTGCTCACCATCTTCCCACTGGAAACGCATGTAGAGATTGTCAGCATCGTGGGCAGCCTGGATGTTGACCGGGATGCTGCCGCGTTTATCGGGGATCACCGTCTCTTCGGCCTTGTCGCCGACAACTATCAGGTCGCCGATATCCATTTCTTCGTCTTCATGACATTCAAAGCAGCGGTCGCCCTTGACGAAGGCGCGTTTACCGCCATGATCGCTACCCTTGAGTACCCATTCCATTGAAGCCTGTCCCGGATAAAACAGAGTCACTTCACGGGCTTCGATAGCAGACCAGTCGACTTCGCCAGCGGGCGCCGACTGATTACTGGTAGCAGCGGGCTCTTCAACCGTGGCTACCGCTATTTCCTCAGTCTCGCTGGCTTCGGTTTCGACAACGCTCTCTTCCGCGGCTTGTTCGGTTGTCTCTGTAACTGTTTCGGTTACCTCGGCGACGCTGGTATCGGTGGTGGCCATGCCATCGATAAATGCCTGCCACTGCGGTGGAATGGGGCGCTTGTTGTCGGGGTTTGGTTGCTCCATGGCGGTGAGCTCTTCGTCGCTTAACTGGTCGTGTACCTTGTTGTGAGCAATCCCCTTGTGACAATCGATACAGGTGTTACCGGCTTGCATACCGTTGATATGTTGTTTACGCGAACGTTTCTTTTGCTCTTCCGGGTTCATCGAATCGAAATCGTGGCAGTTGCGACATTCACGCGAATCGGTTTCCTTCATCGCTTTCCATACGTTCCTGGCGAGTTGCAGGCGTTTGGCGTCAAATTTTTCCGGGGTGTCTATCGATCCCAGAACCTTGTGCAGGATCTCGTTACTGGCCTGTACTTTGCGTACCACCTTGTGCACCCAGGGATCGGGTACGTGACAGTCGGAACAGGTAGCGCGTACCCCGCTGCGATTGGTGTAGTGGATAGTTTTCCGATATTCCTGGTAAACGTTTTCTTCCATCTCGTGGCAGGAAATACAGAAATCCAGTGTATTGGTGGCCTCCATGGCGGTATTGAAACCACCCCAGAAAATAACCCCGACGATCATGAAGAACAGGGCGGCGCCGAGGGTTGTTCCCAGCACAACCTTGCGCGACATCATTCCAAATTTTCGAGACGATTCTGCCATGTGTTAAGCCACCTTGTTGTTGTTCTGTTTAATTCGAAAAAATCACTTGAGACTTTTACGAAATACTTCAATTCTCAAAAAACAGGGCGGACACTCTATCGAGTATGCCCGCCCTGGTCTTACTTCATATCCGTAACTTGATGGACTATCAGGTTACATGGTTGGTGCGGTTATGCACATTGAACTTGCCGGTAGGCGTGGTCAAACCCTTGATGCGCTTGATTTCTTTAAGCGTTTTGGAGTCGTAAACCACGATCTCGCCGGTCGGATTACTGGCGTCTTTACGGTTCCAGACAGAAACCCAGACTTCAGAACCATCCGCGTTAAACTCAATGTGAACTGCGGCCTTACCTTCTTCCTCGGTTACCCGAATGGTCTCGACTACCTCGCGGGTCTTCTTGTCAATGACCTTGACACTTTGCTGAACAATGGGCTCGGGGTGCTTGGTCTGGTCAGCCCAGACGTAGTCAGACTTCGGATGAGTGCGGATAAACACACCTGGGCCATCGGTTTCGACTTCGTAACAGATTTTCCAGGCGGCATCCTTGTGGCCCTTGGGATCGTTGCCCCAGACGGTAACCTTGCCGACACCGAGATGGGTGGTGCCACCCACCGGGCCGCATTTATCATCAACCCAGTTAGCACCTGGCCCCGGATGCGGCAGCTTGTCGACATCGATCATGGCTTCAAGTTTGCCGGTATCTGAATCGACAATGACCATCTTGTTGGAAGCGTTAGCAGCGATCTGGAAATAACGTCCGCTCGGATCGAAGAAGCCATCGTGCAGGAACTTGGCGGAATTGACCTGCTTGATAGCCAGGTTATCGAGGTCGCGGTAATCGACCTGCCACATTTGTCCCAGTTCCTTCAGTGCAACCCAGAAAGAAGACTGTTTCGGCGTGGTGTAGATTGCCGCGACACGAGACTCGTTGACGTAGTCGCCATCGACATTGACACCACGGGTTGAAACCACTTTGAGCGGTTCCATGGTAACGGCGTCGAGAATGACAAAATGCGGTGGCCAGTAAGCCCCGCCGATGACGTATTTACCATCGCCGGAAACAGCGACATCACGCGCGTCGTAAGCCATCTGGGCTTCGGCGACGAGCATGCTGCCCGGCTTCTGCCACAGATCGATCTTGGTCATCTTGCCGTCACGACCCTGGGTGTACCAGAAACGACCGGGGACACCACCCACCGGCTTTTCGGTGTCGTGATGTTCGGTAGCCTTGATGACGTGTACCGCGTAACCGGTATCGATGTGGTCGACGATTTCATGTTTGTCGCCATCGATGATGGCAATCTTGCCGGCGTCACGTTCGATGACCACGAAGAAGTTTTCCCAGTTACGACCATGCAGTGGTTTGCTTGGGTAATCCTTCGGCTCGATATAAACCTTGTGCCGCTCCTTCATTAGCGCCAGTGACATTTCCGGTGGCACCGGGGGTTGCATTTGAATGTAGCGGGCCAGCATGTTTATTTCTTCGTCGCTGAAAATATCGTCGAAGTTGTTCATGCCACCTTCGGTGCCGAGTTTGATAATCTTGGACAAACGCTTGGTGCCGAGTTTGAGTGTACCCTTGGATTTCTTCGCTTTGTTAGGTTCAGGTAACAGGCTTTTGCCCGTAGCACCTGCCCTCAAAACGCCATGACAACCGGCGCAACGCTGGAAGTACATGCCCTTGGCCTTTTCGAATTCGGCCTCGTTTAGAGGCGTAAATTTTTTCGCAGCAAGGGCAGTCCCTGATATTGTGGCAAAGCCCATGCACGCGGTAAGCAATATCAAGCCGCGCCTGGTTTTTTCTGTGATACTCATCGAAGCATGCTCCTGATTGTAATGAATGAACCAATATCCAGGATATTGGCCGGATAAAAAATTATCAAAGATGACATTAAGCTTCTGTTGGGGGTCTTGCCTTGATCTATGTCAATAGAAAAGCGAGTGATTGCTATTCAGCTTTCCCGCGGACCGGGCGACAAGTCAGCCGGTCGGTAGTCTGGGTAAGTGGAGGAGCAAGAGATCTGTGCCTGCAGACTGCAAGCAAGAATAAAATAAAGGCCAGTGCTAGCACTGGCCTGAATTAATACTAATTATAAAGATTCGTATCTGGCTGGAAAATTACTGACCCAGGCTGGAATAGTATGCCGCGAGATTGTCGATATCGGTATCGGAAAGTGGAGCAGCCATAGGCGACATCATCGGATTTTTGCGCTGACCATCGCGAAATGCTTTCATCTGGGCTATCAGGTAGCCCGCTTTTTGTCCAGCCAGATTAGGCCAGATATCATTCGTGCTAACTCCGTTCATACCGTGACAGGCGCCACAGGCAGCCGCTTTGCTCTTACCCGCCGCGGCATCCCCGGCGAAAGCTATGGAAGAACTGGTGCTCAGAGCAGCGATCACCACTAGTGAAAAGATTTTTCTCATGATATTTCCTTCTGGATTGAGTTAAAGATTGTGACGCATTCTAAGTGATTATTTGCCCCGCTGTCTTGATTTTTGTCATGCAAGGTCAATCAAGGCTCCAGGCGGAGCCGGGCCTGCGGCATAGCGTGGTTTGCCAGTAAGGCCAGGGAAACCTGGTCGAGCAGGGTTTTGCTGGATTGCTAAGGTTGCCGCCTCCCAGGAACCTGGCAGGCGGCTATGTTTATTGCGGGATGGTCGAGGAAAGAGAGTCCTTACCGTTGTTGGCAACCGGATCGGGAGTGGTCAACTGCTCCTTTACGCGTGCGATAAAAGCATCGGTTGAATTTTCCGAGGCAGCCTTGGCCGAAGCCGCGGCGTTCGGCGGGATTACAACAGTACTGAGAAAGTCGTCTTCTTCCACTTCGGGTTTATCTTCCAGTGGTTCATCGTCCACCGAACCGAGGTCAAAATCAACCGGGGGTTTGGGTGGGACTACCTCGTTGACAGATGGAGCTTGTGTTGCTTTCGCCGCAGGTTTCATCGATGGAATGGGTGCCGATCCGAGCGGTGCTCTTGGGGCCGGCGAGCGTTGTGGTGCTGGCGCAGCCGCGGTAACCGGCTCTTCAATCGGTGGTATCGGTGCCGATGCAAAGGGGGATGGTTTATCAAAAACAACGCCCTCGTCTGCAGGTTGCGAATCGGAGGCAACTGGAACCGGTTCTTCAACCGGAGCCGGCTCCTGGATTGGTGGTGCCGATGCAAATGGCGTTGGATTGTCGAAAACGGCGGCTTCGGCCGCAGGTTGCGGATCGACTGCAGGCGCAATTTGCTCTGGCAGTGGTTCCGCCTGCGGTGGTTCTGGCACTGGCTCGACTGGCGCCGTGTTGACCGGAGTGTGATCTTTCGCAGGTTCGTAGCGCGTAGACAGGGTTCCGGAATCGGTAACTGCGTTATCCTCATGCCTGGGGTTGGCTAGCTCTTTCACGTTACCGACGCCTATTTCGAAATTTGGCGCCGAAAACTGGCTCAGGTATGCATTCAAACTCGGTTTCAGTCCGTAACCGTCGGCGGTTACATTGAGGCGTCGATTCAGCAGGTACAGTAGCTGTAGCACGATCAATCGGATCGGTGCCGGGTCGTTGCCGATACCGAGCATTTCACGATTGCTCAAAGCCAGTGGTGCCGCGTTACGCCAGGCGAAACAGCCCTGGGTCGCGATTACCGCCGGCAGTGCCCTCATCGGGGTTTCGATCGCGTCTTGCTTGCGCTGCTCCATCCACAGCTCGATATTTTCCTGTAACTGTCGGTAGCTATGTTTAATTCCGCTAAAGCCGAACATGAAGGCTGGCGGTCTGCCGATCAACTCGAAGCGTGCCGTACGTAGCGGGTCCTCATGGAAAAAAGTCTTGTTAGGACCAGGCTTCAAACCATTTTTCTTGGCGAGTTTGATCAACACGGCTTTGTCGATGTTGGTTTCGAGACGAGCCAGTGACGCACAGGCGTTGAGGGAGTCAAAAAATGTTTTACGGATAAACTTGGCTCTGACCGAAAATACCGCGAGCACGGATTCGTAAAGGTATGCGTTATTGGCGCCAACCATCCCGATACGGGGGAAGTCGCGATTATAAACCACGATGTCTATATGTTCGGATTGATTGCCGAAAGCATCGACTATGCGGCCAGAGCCGACGCCGAAGTTTTCAGGTAAGAACGGTTCGAGTACAGCGCGCACAAATGCTTCATTTGCGGCTGTGTCTTCCAGTTCATCTTTTTCGATTGCTGCAATTACATCGGCTTCGCCTTTGAGTCTTTTTGCAACAAGTTGTGCCCAGTCTTCGTAATTATTCATGATACCTACCGATTGCTTAGCGCTTCTCTCAGATCATTTTTAGCAGAATGGAGGGAAAGTTCTACATTATTATCAATACTTTAGTATAAATTTGCAGATTAATCCCAGGTTATAGACCCGATATTCGCTTATCTCAACTGTGTTTGGCCGATTGTTGGGGTATTATGAATTTTTTACATTTTTGTGTATCAATGCGATTAATCGACCCTTCGGCAACCGATTTTGATCAAATTTACAGTCAATTCCAGTGGTCGATTCCCGAATATCTCAATGTTGCTAACCAGGTTTGCGAGCGACATCAGGCGCAGGCACAGCAAATTGCTGTTTACTATGAGAACGCTGCCGGCCTACGTGCAAGCTATAGTTTTGCAGATTTAAAGAAGTACTCGGATCAATTCGCCAACGCGTTGCGCGCACTTGGTGTTGGACAGGGTGATAGGGTGGCGATCGTGTTACCGCAAACTATCGAGACCGTTGTCGCGCATCTCGCTATTTTCAAACTTGGTGCGGTATCACTGCCGTTGGCAATCCTGTTTGGACCCGAGGCCCTCGAATATCGTTTACGTGATAGCGGTGCACGCGCGGCTATCGTGCATACCAGTCGCTACCACGACATCAGTACCCTGCAACCGGAACTACCCGATTTACAAACCGTGATCGGCTGTCGCTGCGGGGTAGCTCAGGATGAATTCTGGACCCTGTTGGAGCAGGGGTCGGATGATTTCAGCGTGGTTGAAACCCTGGCAGACGATCCAGCCTGCCTGATCTATACCTCTGGCACCACAGGTCCTCCCAAGGGGGCCTTGATAGCGCACCGTGCGGTAATGGGAAATTTCACCGGTTTTGAAATGTCGCAAAACTTCTTTCCGCAAGTGGGTGATGTGTTCTGGACACCGGCCGACTGGGCCTGGACCGGCGGGCTGTGGGATGCTTTGCTGCCGGCGTTGAACTATGGTATGCCGGTGGTGGCGTTCGAGGGTAGCGGTTTCGATGCCGAGCGGGTGTGCCGGTTGATGGGCGACTACGCGGTAACTAACGCCTTTATTCCACCGACCGCATTAAAGATGATCCGGGTTTTACCCGATGTGAAGTCGAACTTTAAGTTGCGCTTGCGCGCCATCATGAGTGCCGGTGAACAAGTCGGCGAAGAGCTGATCCACTGGGGCCGCGACGCCCTGGGTTTGACCATCAATGAAATGTGGGGGCAGACGGAGTTTAATTATATCGTTGGTAATTGCTCGGCGATCATGATGCCGAAGCCGGGGTCGATGGGCAAACCATATCCGGGCCACCGCGTCGACGTGATCGATGAGGCAGGCAATGTCATGGGGGATGGTGAAGAAGGCGAACTCGCGGCCAGGTGTGACGATCCGGTGATGTTTCTGGGTTACTGGAACAATCACCAGGCGACCCGTGCTAAAATCACCGCCAACTGGTTTTGCACCGGTGATGTGGGTTATCGCGATGAAGATGGCTTTCTGTGGTTTGTCGGGCGCAAAGACGACGTCATCACCAGTGCCGGCTATCGCATCGGCCCTGGTGAAATCGAAGATTCTTTGCTGAAGCACGCGGCCGTGCTGCAGGCTGCGGTAATCGGCAAGCCGGACGATCTGCGCGGTGAAATCGTCAAGGCCTTCGTGGTGCTAAGCCAGGGCCACGCAGCCACCCCTGAGCTGGCCCGAGAAATTCAGCAATCGGTACGCACGCGTCTGTCCGCGCACGAGTATCCGCGTGAGGTCGAATTTATAGATAGCCTGCCGATGACCACCACCGGCAAGGTCCGGCGTATCGACCTGCGCGCCCGCGAGTCCGGGACCTGAACCCTCGGGGTCGGACCACATTTTTCGCCCTCCCCGTCAGTAAATTGAACCAAAGTCCCGAAAAATGTGCTCTGACCCCTTCGAAGCCCCCTGTCAGATAAACGACGTAAATCCAAATTAAGCAATCAGGGCGTATACCAGATCGGTGAGGTGATCGCGCGCTCTACATTCACCATCGGAATCTCCTTCTTCATTTTAATCCCGAAGCGTTTTGCCTCGTATGCGGTCCAGCGCGGCGTGGGGATTTCGAGCACGCGAGCGTAGTACGCGGCGCTGATCTTTGGATCAAACTCGGGATCGGTCCACGCTGTGATCAGCTCCGGTGAACCAATCGTGTTAGACCAGGTCGCGTTGGCAATATCAACCGTATTGCCAACCAGCGGTAGTTTGCCGTCAGCGCCGGGTTTGCGGTCTCCAGACCAGGCTACGTCGAACACCTTCTCTTGTCGCTCACCTGACTTGTCAACCCAGACCTTGACGATCTGGATACGGTCCAGGTTGCCCGACAACGGGTCCCGCAGTGCAGCCGCCAGAAAACTCGGCGACTTGCCTTCAGGCGCGCTGGAAAGATCACTACCCATTGGCACGCCCTTGCCGTAGCCCACATTTGCGGGTAGACGATTCTGTGCATCGGCCTCGGTGAAATCCCAGCCACCGAAGAAACGCAGCATCATTCGAGAGCCGGTGGTCGAGTAGGTTTCCTTGTTCTGCATGGCGTCGAACAGGGCTTCGCGGGTATTCTCCCGGGCCCATACGCCGGCAAGGCCGGAAGCGACCATCCCCCAACCGGTATACTCGGCGTCACCAACCTTGGCCATCGGGTGCTCGACACGCTTGGGGTTCGGTTCCGCACCGGAATGTTTGCCGAAGAAGTTGTCTTCCTGTGCGGTAGCAAGACCAGTGTGGCTGTCGGTTGAACCGATGAAACCTACCTTGTACGGGTTTACGCCAAGCTCCTGTTCAAGTTGCAAGCCTACCCCTAGCGCGGAACGAGCGTACTCGTACTGGAGCATTTCGTCCTTCTTGAACTCGCTGAGGTCGAGGTTGCCCTGGTCCCATATCTCGTAGTCGGCGAACTCGTCGTTTGGTGACAGCAACGGATGGGTCTCGCCGTCTCCCTTGATCTGCGTGATTTCGTAGAGCGGTTCCCACTTGATGCGCTCCTCCGCCCACGCACGGTCGTATGGTTTACCAGTGAACGTATCCTTGACTGGAAACATGACGCCGTTTGACAGGTTGCCGTTGTGCGCGATTGCCAGTACGCGTCCTCCGGTCTTGTCTTCATAGCTTTGCAACCACTTCCACAGGTCGCGTTCGTCCGGGCTGCCGTACGGAGGCAGCGAGGTGTACGGCTCCATCAAACTCACCTTGAACCCTCCGTCGCGGTAAATGACAACACGATGACGGTTGGCGCCGTTTTCGGTTGAGGTCCATTCGTAGCCATGAAACGCGGTGTAACGCCCGGGCTCGTTGTATTTCTCCGCGGCCTTGATGGTCTTATCCCAGGTCGAACGGTAAGCGGGGGTCCCGGGAGCGAGGTAAAGGGCTTCAGGAAAGCTGTTCCCGGTGAGAGACTGAATGATCTCGATCGCAGCCGCGACCCCCTGCTGGCCACCTTCCTGGATCATGTCGTACCACTTTTTACCTGTCGGATCGGCGAGCATCTTACGGTCACCGGAGTTCAACAAAGGGAAAAAACCCATGTTGTCTGAATGGTCGGCGACGACGAGGAAGTCGAGCGGTCGCGACAGTTTGACCTGCAAGCCGGTCGAGGATGTCAGTTCCTCACCGCGCGCAAATCGGTGCGCATCTTCGGGCAAGAGCCTCGCACCAAATGCACCGGCGTCCAGTGAATTACCGGTATGCACATGGGTGTCGCCCCAGAATACTGCGGTGGGAAAGTTACGCCCCGCGTAAGGCGAGTAGTGCTTTTGCGCAGGGAAGGAGTCCTTTACGTCATCCGTGGGCGGCGGTAACTGGGCATACGAGGCTGAACATACTGTGATAGCCGCTGCAACAATCGCCACGCCACATTTAATATTTGCTCGCATTTGTGCTTCTCCGTCTAGACATTTGTCGATAATGCAGATCGTATCATGTGTTGCTTTTTTGAAACAAGAGAGTGCCTGCCAGATCAGTTGATCTGAAAATAACAATCAAAGAGGTCTGATTCGAATGATTTGGGAAGACTTGCGGTTACCTCGGACAAGTCGCAGTATGGTGGTCAGTCGGGTGGATTCAGCAGGTTATGGTGGCCGAGGTTTTGCAGCAGGCGTTCGCCGCACAGGGCCATGGTCGTATCCAGCTCCCGGTAGATGATGTCGAGGGCCTGGTCGACGCCGGCTTCACCCCTGGCGCCGAGACCATAGATAAAGGCGCGCCCGATGTAAGTGCTTTTCGCACCCAGGCAGATTGCCTTGAGTACATCCTGCCCGCAACGTATACCGCCGTCGAAATGGACTTCGATATCCTTGCCGACTGCGGCCACGATTTCCGGTAGCGCACTGATCGATGAACGCGCCCCGTCAAGCTGACGTCCGCCATGGTTAGAGACGATAATGGCATCAGCGCCCGCCCTGGCTGCCAATTTTGCATCTTCGGGATCGAGGATGCCCTTGATTATCAATTTGCCGCCCCAGCGCTCCTTGATCCAGTCGATATCCTGCCAGGATAGCTTTGGATCAAACTGTTCCGCGGTCCAGGAGGACAGCGATGACAGGTCGCCAACGCCCTTGGCATGGCCGACGATGTTACGGAAGGAATGGCGTTTGGTGGTGAGCATGTTCAAACACCAACGCGGCCGGGTCATAATCTGTAACGCGGCGTTAAGCGAGGGCTGCGGCGGTGCGCTCAGCCCGTTACGCAGGTCCTTGTGTCGTTGGCCGAGGATCTGCAGGTCGAGGGTCAACATCAATGCGCTGCAGCCGGCATCCCTGGCACGATCGATGAGGCGGCCGACAAAGTCACGGTCTTTCATTACGTAAAGCTGGAACCAGAAAGGTTTGCTGGTATGTTCGGCGACATCCTCGATCGAACAGATACTCATCGTCGACAGCGTAAACGGTACGCCGAACTTTTCCGCGGCACGCGCTGCCTTGATCTCACCGTCGGGATGTTGCATGCCGGTTAATCCGACTGGTGCCAAAGCGACGGGCATGGTTACTTTCTGGCCGACCATTTCGGTTGTTACCGATCGATCGGTTATGTCTACGGCAACCCGTTGGCGCAGTTTGATATGCTGGAAATCAGTTTCATTGGCACGGTAGGTTGACTCGCTCCAGGAACCTGAATCGGCGTACTCATAAAACATACGCGGTACGCGCTTACGTGCCAGGTTTTGCAAATCTTTAATATCACAAATTGCCGCCATGTATCCTCTTATTTCGGGCCCTTTTCGGTGACAGTTTACTTTATTCACTGGCTAAATCCATCTACAAGAGCATCAAGTCAGAATTAAGTAAACTGTCACCGAAAATTCGGTTAGCATCTATTCGTCATGCTCGATATCACCAGCCTTTGCAAGTTTTACCGGTATGCCGACGCCCGTCAGGATGTGCTGCAGCAACTCGATTTTGCCATGGCGGCATCGTCATCGGTGGCCTTGCTCGGTGACAGCGGTAGCGGCAAGTCGACCCTGCTACATTTGATCGC
>Ga0255039_10000024_pt1 | contig 42024 bp, 43 predicted proteins | sample BC1_12_1_MG_FD_181713 | JGI IMG/M metagenome (GOLD analysis project Ga0255039, IMG submission 181713) | Seawater microbial communities from Strait of Georgia, British Columbia, Canada - BC1_12_1 | ecosystem: Environmental > Aquatic > Marine > Strait | place: Canada: British Columbia | collected... | reverse complement strand
GCGCCTGCCAGCATGTGAGGTGATCTGATTGTTCCAGCATTAAATCCCAATGGTCTATTGTTTGGGGACATTCATGTTTAAGGATAACAAACTTACGCATTGTTACACTATATCCCATTTACGATAACGGGCCAGATAATTCATTGCCGATATATCAAGTTCATTGGTTGTTAATGTTGTGATTGTTACCGGTTGGCAATACAATACGCATTTGTACAATATTGCCGATAGTGTTAAAAGGTTATACCTTCGGCGAAATTTTGTAATCGTTATTATTTTCTGAGATATAAAGAGAGCCCTTCATTTGATTAGAAATGCCAGACTTGATGATGTTGAGATAATTCGCGAACTCATAAATGAGTATGCCGAGCAAGAGATTATGCTTTTTCGTTCTTTGGCAGATTTGTACGATTCACTTCGCGATTTTAAGCTTTATGAAAGCGAAGGGCAGGTTGTAGGGTGCTGTGCGTTGAATATTGTTTGGGAAGACTTGGCAGAGGTAAAATCACTGGCGGTAGCGCCTGGGCATCAAGGCAAGGGGATAGGGCGTGCTTTGTTGCAAGCAGTCGTAGACGAAGCGCGGGAACTTCATTTACCTAAAATCTTTACTTTAACCCTTGAAGCCCCTTTCTTTGCCAAAGCTGGCTTCGAACTAGTCGAAATGGATTCGCTACCACATAAGGTGTGGAGTGAGTGTGTACATTGTCCAAAACAAGATAAGTGTGATGAAATTGCGATGACACTCACGCTACACAACCGTAAGTAGAGTTAGAGTAACATGCATAATGGCTCCATTTGTACCCATTGTGGGGAGATCTGACAAAATGGTATTAAATTAACGCCATAAACAACAAGATTGTAGAATTTGAGAAATAAAGGATTGACTTTTTCGTAAAGGAATACTAATTTGAAAGGCTTGATTTTTTTGAGGAAATGACTATGACTCTAGATGATGAAATTAAGGGGTCAGTGAGTACTCAAAAACACGAAGTACCGCAAGGCCAGAAAAGTGGTTACCTTCGTTATTTGGGATTTGGTTTTGAGCTTGGGGGGGTGGTTGCTTTATTTGCTTGGTTTGGCCTTATGGCAGATGAAAAATTTGACACCAAGCCTTGGTTTACGTTAACGGGTTTGTTTATCGCATTTACTGGAATGATGTATCAGTTGATGAAAGAGATTGCCCGAGACAATGGTAAAAGCGATAAAAAGTAAAGAAGCATATATTTAACTGTTTAATAAAACAATTGGCGAGCGTAACGTTTTATTTTAAGTGAGTCGCTATTAGTATACAGGATTGCTGATTTTGCTATTGCAATATATTAAGTTAGCACTTTACACCATGTTGATGTTATCGGCAGTGACCGCAATTGGTTATGTGCCTGCAGGCATGGTTTTGCCTGATGGCGATGTTCCTGGTAGTGGTATCATTGCTTTAAGATTGGCTGTGACTACGACAGTGATTGCCGGCTTAATTGGATTGATACCTTTAGTGGTGATCGCCAATAAGCACCCAAAGATGATGCCGATGGCTGGCATTTGTGCCACCTGCTTGAGGATGGTGGTCACTTTATTGGTTGGTGGTTTGATTTATAAAATTGTGTCACCGAACAAGAATAGTTTTTTTGCTTGTCTTTGTGCTTATTACATGGTACTTGTGGCTTGGGAGTCCTTTTTGGCGATCAAAGTAAGTAAAGCAATGAGAGCAAAGTTTGTAACAGAGCAGGATGCTCTAAAAGAAGGCAATAATTAGGTTTAAAGGTTTTTGGCTTTGAAGCCATTTGGAATTATATAATGATACATTCTTTAAAAATTGGCATAGTAGCAAGCAGTGATCCGTTGGCGCATGTTGTTCAACATGAATTCATCACTATTGGTGGCTTTGTAATTACCAATCATATGATAATGATTTTGCTTGCTGCGGTATTAATGATTGCAGGCTTTATATATATTGCACGTCAAAAAACAATGGTACCAACAGGTATTAAAAACTTCTTAGAGATGTTGTTGGTATATATTCGTACCGATGTTGTACGACCAGTGCTCGGTAAAGATACAGATCGATTTATTAAGTATTTATGGACGGTCTTCTTTTTTATTCTGACGCTTAATTTATTAGGTATGGTACCTATCGATGGTATTTTGTATTTAGTAACAGGTGGTGGCGTTGACCTCGAAAGTCAACATCGTGCATTCGGCGGTACTGCTACGGCCAATATTTGGATGACTGGCGCACTAGCCATTATTTCATTTTTCATGATCCAATTTAACGGGATTCGTGAACAAGGAATGGGCCCTTATGTTAAAAACTTTATTCCACATGTACCTTTACCTTTAGTACCTATGATGTACATATTGGAAATTGTTGGTGCCTTGGTTAAACCTTTTGCGTTGGCAATTAGGTTGTTTGCCAATATGATGGCAGGGCATGCAGTAATGGGTGCAATGATTGGATTGATTATGGTCAGTAACAGTTATGCTGTTGGTGGTGTTTCTGTAGTCGGTTGTGCACTATTTAGTATTTTAGAATTATTTGTGGCTTTTTTACAAGCTTACATTTTTACGTTTTTAACGACATTGTTCATCGGTGCAGCGATGCATCCTGATCATTAATCGTTATGGATAATTAGAGATAAACAAATGGCAAATCAAACCTAGGTTGGTTTGATGCTTATAACAGTTTGTTAATGAAACGAACATGGAGTATTTAAAAATGATGGACCCAATTATTTTAGCAGAAGCAGCTGAAGCACTTAACGTTAACGCAATCGGTGCAGGTTTAGCTGTAATGGGCGGTGCCTTTGGTATTGGCAAAATTGGAGCAAGTGCAGTAGAAGCTATTGCGCGTCAACCAGAAGCTAATGGCCAAATTTCAACAGCTATGATTATCTCAGCTGCCCTTATTGAAGGTGCAACTATGTTTGGTCTTGTAATTTGTATGATTGCATAAGCAATATTGGTAGACCGATCATACGCTTGTATTAAAAGCGCATTTTATAAGGAGAGCATAATGCTTTCTATGTTAAAGAAAACAAGTTTTACAGCAATGTTGACGCTTGCTTCATCAGCGATGGTAATCGCTGTGGAACAGGTAGATAGTGCTCATGAAGTAGCGAAGTCGGATCCTTTTACAGGTAGTCTTGCAACGTCTATATGGTCGGTAGCGATATTTTTACTTTTGGTTGTGATTTTAGGCATTTTTGCTTGGGGTCCAATTTTAGAAAGTTTAAAGAAGCGTGAAGATCATATTCGCTCATCAATTGAAGATGCTGAAAGTGCTCGCAAAGAAGCTGACGCTTCATTGGCTGAGTATAAAAAGCAGCTTGAAAAAGCCGCAACAGAATCAGCTGAAATAATTGAACAGGCGCGTAGTGATGCAAAACGGTTGAGTGAAGATCTCTCTACCGCTGCAAAGGCTGACGTGGAAGCGATCAAAGAACGTGCGACAGCTGAAATTGCTGCAGCAAAACAACAAGCACTTAGGGAAATATGTGATCAGGTTTCTGAGATATCTATTTCTATTGCAGAAAAAGTCATTGGTAAATCAATTAGTGCTGACGAACATCGTCAGTTGATTGATGATTCATTGACTAAATTGAAAGCATAAGTAATTTAAGCATGCAGGTGTGGCTAGCCATATTGGCTAAGCACTGCTGATGTAAGGAGTTTAACCTTTGGCAGGTGAACAAATAAATGCAATCGCTCAGGTATATGCTGGAGCACTATTAGATATTGCCACGCAAGGTGATATAGTTGACGATGTAAATACGCAACTTATCGCCATAGGTGAAATCGTAAAAGCTGATGATGAATTTGCTAGCTTTATTGATTCGCCAGCGATAGGCATTAATAAAAAGAAAGATTCATTAAATAAGATCTTTTCAAATTCTGTATCAGAGTTAGTAATGAACTTTCTAATGGTGATTACCGAAAAGGGACGTCTTTCTTTGTTGCTACCAATTGCAGAAGCGTTTAGCTTTCTCCAAGATCAGCGTGCAGGTCGTGTTTTAGGCACTGTAACGACAGCTGTTGCGATAAGTGATTCTGAATTAGAATATCTTACTGCAAAAGTGAGTAAAAAACTTGATAAAACAGTAACTTTATCAACAGTAGTAGACGCCGATATAATTGGCGGTTTTATTTTGAGAGTTGATGGTACTTTGATTGATGGTTCAGTAAAACATGGCTTAAAGCATGCAAAATCACAATTAGTGAGTGCAGCTGCAAGTGCTACGCATAATACGGCCAACTATTTAACTGAATAGTAATTAACAATAATTAGTAATTAGATTGAACCCTTAACGGGTAAACCTAAAGCAAACACCTTAATTGGTTGTGAGGCATACATGAAGTTTAAAGTCGAAGAAATAACGAGTGTTATTAAACAAGAAATCAGCCAATACAAAAGCGAGCTTGATGTCGCCGAAGTAGGTCGCGTCCTTGAAGTGGGTGATGGTATTGCTCGTATTCACGGATTGAAAAATGCAATGGCAATGGAAGTACTTGAATTTGCCAATGGCGCTAAAGGCCAGGTGTTTAATCTAGAAGAAGATTCTATTGGCGCCATTATTTTTGGTGACGCTAAAGGCATCAAAGAAGGTGACGAAGTGCGTACCACCGGCGAACTCTTATCAGTACCTGTTGGTCCTGAAATGGTTGGTCGTGTCGTGAATCCACTTGGTGAACCGATTGATGGTGGTCCAGCGATTACTGCATCAAAAAGACGTGCTATCGAAATGATCGCTCCAGGGATTGCTGGTCGTCAACCTGTAACAGTGCCATTGCAAACGGGTATCAAAGCTGTAGATGCGATGATTCCTGTTGGTCGTGGGCAACGTCAGTTGATTATTGGTGATCGTAAGACAGGTAAAACAGCTGTAGCCGTTGATGCGATTATCAATCAAAAGGGTTCTGGCGTCATTTGCGTATATGTTGCGATTGGTCAAAAAGAATCTACAGTTGCCTCGTTGGTCGAAAAACTTAAGGCAGAAGGTGCAATGGATTACACCATTGTTGTTTCTGCGGGTTCATCTGATCCTGCGCCACTTCAATTTATTGCACCGTATACAGGTACAGCAATTGCAGAAGAATTCATGTATGAAGATGGTAAAGATTGTCTTTGTGTTTATGATGATTTAAGTAAACAAGCGCAAGCGTATCGCCAAGTATCATTGTTACTTCGTCGTCCTCCTGGTCGTGAAGCGTATCCTGGTGATGTATTCTACTTGCATAGTCGTTTACTAGAACGTTCATGTCGATTGAGTGATGAAGAAGGTGGCGGTTCAATTACTGCGTTACCAATTATTGAAACACTTGAAGGTGAAGTATCTGCCTATATTCCAACGAATGTAATTTCTATTACTGATGGTCAGATATATCTGAGACCAGACTTATTCTTCGCCGGCGTAAGACCAGCGATTGACGTAGGTATTTCTGTGAGTCGCGTAGGTGGTAACGCGCAAATTAAAGCAATGAAAAGTATTGCTGGTATGTTACGTTTAGACCTTGCGGCGTTCCGAGATCTAGAAGCGTTTGCTCAGTTGGGCACAGATTTAGATAAAGCGACACAACAACAATTAGATCGTGGTTACCGTATGGTTGAGTTGCTAAAACAACCGCAATACAAACCACTTACTATTGAACAACAAGTTATTTCAATTTACGCTGGTACATCAGGTTTGCTTGACACTGTTGCGCCTACAGACGTATTAGAATTTGAAACAAAAATGCATGAATATCTTAAAGCTAAACATGCAGGTCTCTATTCTGATGTTTCAGAAAAGAAATTTGATGATACGCTTAAAGCGACTATTGAAAAAGCAGTAAATGCATTTAAAGAAACTTACAAAAAATAACCGCACCGTATAAAAGAGTTTAAATATGGCTAATACAAGAGAAATATTAAAACGACGTAAGTCGGTGCAAAACATTTGCAAGATCACCAGTACCATGGAGTTGATCGCGACGGCTCGTTTCAAAAAAGCATTCGATCGCGCAGTGGCTACCAGACCTTACAATGTAAAAATATCTGAATTGGTATCTTCATTGTCGAGCAATGCTGGTGATGTACAACATCCATTGATGGAAGTCAATTCCGGATCAAACAAAACGTTGGTCGTTGCCATGACCAGTAACCGTGGTCTTTGTGGCGGTTACAATGGTAATGTGATTCGCATGGCTGCAAAAGCAGTGGAAGCATTGGAGGCCGATGGCCAAGATGTTGAACTACGTGTGTCTGGTAAAAAAGGTTCAGCTTTTTTTAAGTTTATTAAACGTGAAATGGCTGAAAAATATGAACAGTTTGACGAAAAACTTACTTATACTCAGGTTGATGAATTAGCGACAGAAATTATTGATCTTTATTTAGCTAAGAAAATTGATGCAGTAAAAATTGTTTATACCAAATTTGAATCTTCTGCCCGTTATGGTGCTGAGACGTTAAATTTATTACCGCTGGCAGATGTCGAATCTGAAACTTCTGATACTGCAGCAAGTAATGATGATTATATATATTCACCATCAGCGAGTGAAATTCTTGATGAATTGATCCCTACAACTGTACGTATGACTATATTTCAGTGTTTCTTAGATGCAGTGGTCAGTGAACAAGTGGCGCGTATGTCTGCGATGAAAGCTGCGACAGACAGTGCAAATGAAATGATCGGCTCATTAGGCCGTTTATATAATCGTGCTCGCCAAGCGCAGGTTACGAACGAACTACTCGATATCATGGGTGGCGTAGAAGCGCTTAAATAAAGTGGTTTAATATTAAATAAGTAGCACACAAGGTGCTTTGCAAATAACAAATAAGTTAAGCCTATTAGTAGGCATTGAAAAATAATTTCGGAGCAATAAGATGAATAAAGGTTCAGTTTGTCAGGTCATTGGTAGCGTATTTGACGCTCAGTTTGATGAAGGCAGTCTTCCTGGTATTTATAGCGCAGTTAGAATTGAAGCTGATATCAAAGGTCTCAAGATCAAAGTCACCGGCGAAGTGCAACAGCACTTAGGTGGCGGTAAAGTGCGTTGTATTGCCTTAGGTTCTACCGATGGTATGGCACGAGGAATGGAAGTTTTAGATACAGGTGCGCCAGTATCTGTACCCGTAGGTGAAAAGACACTCGGTCGTGTATTTAACTTGTTGGGTGAACCGATTGATAATCGTGGTGAAGTTGGTGCAGAAGAAACGCGCCCTATTCACCAAGATTCACCAGCCTTTGACGAACTTGCCTCAAACACAGAATTGTTTGAAACAGGTATCAAAGTTGTTGACCTTTTATGCCCGCTAGTGCGTGGTGGTAAGTGTGGTCTCTTCGGTGGTGCTGGTGTTGGTAAAACAGTAATTATTCAAGAATTGATTGCGCGTTTGGCGCGTTTTCATTCTGGTTACTCTTGTTTTGCTGGTGTGGGTGAAAGAACTCGCGAAGGTAATGATCTTTGGCTTGAAATGCAAGATGCCAAGATTGGTGATACCGGTAAATGTGTACTTGATCAAACTGTAATGGTCTTTGGTCAAATGAATGAGCCTCCTGGCGCGCGTTTACGCGTTGCACTGTCTGCACTTACGATGGCGGAATATTTCCGTGACACAACAGGTGCAGATACTTTGTTATTCGTAGATAATATTTTCCGTTTCTCTCAAGCTGGTTCTGAAGTATCAGCGTTGTTAGGGCGTATGCCTTCAGCTGTAGGTTACCAACCAACATTGGCAACTGAAATGGGTGAATTGCAAGAACGTATTACTACAAGTAAAAAAGGCGCGGTAACATCAATTCAAGCGGTATATGTACCTGCTGATGATTATACCGATCCAGCGCCTGCAACAACATTTACTCACTTGGATTCAACAGTAAACTTACAACGCGCTATTGCAGAAAAAGGTATTTATCCAGCGGTAGATCCTTTGGAATCAACAAGTCGTATTCTTGATCCAAATTATGTTGGTGAACGTCATTATGCTGTAGCACGTCAAGTGCAGCAGATGTTGCAACGATATAAGGGTTTGCAAGATATTATCGCAATTTTAGGTGTAGATGAATTAAGTGAAGATGATAAATTAGTTGTAAGTCGCGCCCGTAAAATTGAGCGTTTCTTATCTCAACCATTCCTTGTTGCTGAAACTTTTACAGGTCTACCGGGTAACTACACTTCACTAGAAGATACGATTCGTAGTTTTGAAGAATTATGTTCAGGAAAGTGGGATCATCTTCCAGAACAGGCGTTTATGTATGTTGGTAAAATTGAAGAAGCTGCAGAAAAGGCTGAAAAAATGGCCGCAGCAGCAGAAGCCAAAGACAAAGCAGCAAAAGCTTAATTAGGATTTAAAGATTTATGGCAGATAGTACATTAACATGTTCAATTGTTACTCCAGAAGCTGCGCAGGATGATGTGCAAATTACAGCAGCAGTATTGCCGGCACACGATGGTGAAGTTGGTATTTTGCCTGGGCATGCCCCAATGCTATGTAACTTAGGTGCTGGAATATTTAGGTACAAGGTTGCAGGTGGTAGTGAAGAAAAGTTCCTCTTTATTGAAGGTGGCGTAAGCCATGTGAAAGGGGCTGTTTTGACAGTATTGACCAAAGAAGCAAAGCATCGTGACGAAGTAACATCTGAATATGCCAAAGGTGAGTTTGATAAAGCATTCTCATTGCCAAAATCGACAGCTGAAGAAGTTGCTTCAAGAAATAAAGCACTCACACGTGCTAGAAGTTTACAAGCTTTTTCACAAGGTTAGTAAACCATATTTTATTGATAATTCTAAGCCCGATATGTGTTTACACTGTCGGGCTTTTTTTATTAAGTTGACTTTATGTCATTTGCCTATTAAGTTAAGTCAAAGTATATATATTAACTGTTTAACGTCGATTTAAAATTTATATGGTAAACTTATATTCATCTAGAAGAAAAGTAAAACATAAAACACCCTCAGGTAAAACAGGGGTGTTACTGGCAAATCTTGGTACACCTGATGCGCCGACATCCCAATCATTACGTCCTTACCTTAAACAATTTTTGTCAGATAGGCGTGTTATTGAACTTCCAAAACTTAAGTGGTGGTTCATCTTAAATGCGATAGTATTACGATTTCGGCCTAAACAAAGTGCAAAATTGTATGCGTCGGTGTGGACAAATGAGGGTTCCCCCTTACTTTCGATGAGTAATAAGCAGGTGACAAAGGTTACGGCGCTATTAAATAAAACGTATGGTGAAGATGTTATAGTTGCACTAGGTATGCGTTATGGTAACCCATCTATGGCTGCCGCATTAGATAGTTTACGGCAGCAGGGCGCAACAAAAATCATTGTTTTACCACTTTATCCGCAATATGCTGGGGCCACAGTCGGCTCAACATTTGATGCCTTAGCAGATACCATTAAATCATGGCGGTGGGTACCACAACTACATTTTATTAGTGGATACCATAAACATCCTAAATATATAGATGCCTTGGCCAATACGATCACTGAACATATTGCGCAACATGGTAAACCTGAAAAGATCATTTTTTCGTATCATGGAATACCCAAAAGATATTTTGAAAATGGCGACCCATATTTTTGTTTCTGCAGTGCCACAACGCGTTTGGTTACCGAGAAACTAGAATTATTACAGGATGAATTTGTTATGACTTTTCAATCACGTTTTGGTAAAGAGCCATGGATCGAACCTTATACAGATAAAACAATCTTAAAATTAGCCAAAGATGGCATCAAACATATTGCGGTAATTTGTCCAGGTTTTTCTGTTGATTGTTTAGAAACGATTGAAGAAATTAATGTCGAAAACCGCGAATGCTTTGAATCTAACGGCGGTAAAACATTTCACTATATCACAGCCCTTAATGATCGCGATGATCACATTGAAGCATTATCAGAACTAATAGTACCTTTCCTAAACGTGTAGTGTTGCTAATATACGTTAATTTATTGCTTCTATACCGTTGTTTTGCGCCAAACACTGTTCTTGAAACGGATAATACTGCCCACTTGGCATATTTAGAATGGTAAAACAAAAAATTATCAGTTATAAGTAGTTTATACAAAGTGGGTTATGTGTTTTTATTGATTCATGGCACATGGTTTGCAATGTCTTATATATAGATAACAAACCTGAACTTTTAGGTACACATTATATTTAAGCATTAGATTTGGAGATTAAAAACAATGGCTAAACATGAATTTCAAACAGAAGTATCTCAATTATTACAGTTACTGATACATTCACTTTACTCGCATAAAGAAATATTTTTGAGGGAACTTATTTCAAATGGTTCCGATGCGATGGATAAGTTGAAATATTTGACGATAACAGACGATGCATTCAAATCAATTTCATTTGAACCAAAGATAGACATTTTATTTGATGATGTTGATAAAAAGACATTTACCATCAAAGATAATGGTATTGGGATGACTGAAGACGAATTGGTTGAGAATCTCGGTACTATTGCACGTTCTGGAACCAAAAACTTTTTAGGCAATATGACAGGTGATGCTAAGGCTGATTCGAATTTAATCGGACAGTTTGGTGTTGGTTTTTACTCAGCCTTTATGGTTGGTGATAAAGTAGATGTTATTTCTCGCAAAGCAGGTCAAGATAAAGCGTATAAATGGACTTCAGATGGTAAGGGCTCTTACGAAATTACTGAAGTTAAAAAAGAAGAATGCGGTACTGAAATAACAATTTATCTAAATGATGAAGGTAAAGAATTTGCCAACAGATGGCAGATAGAAACTGTTATTAAGAAATATTCGAACCACATTCCTTTTCCGATATTTTTGACATATCCACATACTGAACATGTCAGTGATGAAGATAAGAAAAATGGTAAAGAAGAAGTAACGGAAATCAAAACAGAACAAGTTAATTCAGCCTCTGCATTGTGGCGACGTTCTAAAAATGAATTAAAACCAGAAGATTATACAGAGTTTTACAAGACGGTATCTCAAGATTATGAAGACCCTATGTTTCATGTTCATACCCGTGCTGAAGGTGTTCAAGAGTATACGACATTATTCTTTATTCCTAGCAAAGCACCAATGGATCTCTATCGTGCTGACTACAAGCCAGGTGTGAAATTATATGTGAAGCGTGTTTTTATCACAGATGATGAAAAAGAGTTGCTGCCGTCATATTTACGTTTTGTAAAAGGTGTTATAGATTCAGAAGATTTACCTTTAAACGTAAGTCGTGAATTATTACAACAGAATAAAAACTTAGCGGCAATCAGCAAGGCTTCGGTCAAGAAATTATTAAGTGAATTTACCAAACTAGCAAAGAATAATCCTGAATTGAATGAGCAGTTTATCGAACATTATAATCGCCCACTCAAAGAAGGGTTGTATCAAGATCATGATAACAGAGATACATTGCTTGAGTTGGTGAAATTTAAATCAACCAAAGAAGATGGGTATACTACACTTGCTCAATATAAAGAGCGCATGAGTGAAGATCAAAAGGCTATTTACTTTATTACAGGTAGTAATGAAGATACTTTAAGAACGTCTCCGTTATTATCTTCTTATAAAGATAAAGATATTGAAGTACTTATCATGGATGATGAAATCGATGAAATTGTAATTGGTAGTGTACCTAACTACAAAGAGATCGATCTTAAAGCAATTAATAAAAGCGATGCTGCCGACGATTTAAAGAGCGATGAAGATAAAGATAAAGAAAAAGAAGTCGCACCGCTTGTTGATGCCATCAAAGAAGCATTAGGTGAACGTGTGAAAGAAGTAGTTGCTTCAACGCGCTTGAGTGATGCACCATCATGTGTTATCGCAGACGCCAATGATCCAACAATGCAACTGCAGCAAATGATGAAGGCAATGGGGCAAGATGGCCCAATGGGCGCAGTAAAACCAATCTTGGAAATCAATCCTACACACCCAATAGTGGTGAAATTAAATGATAAGATCAAAGATAAAGCGGTACTTGAAGATGTCAGTAATTTACTCTTAGAACAAGCGCTTATTCTTGAAGGTGCAGAGATCGTTAAACCTGGCGACCTTGTGAACCGTTTAAATCGAATGGTAGAACTTGCACTTTAGACATTGTATATAGAGATTATTTAAATATATCATAAATTGAAACGGTATCTGTCATAGTATTTATATGATAGATACCGTTTTTTTTATGAAAAGATAGGAACGGTATTGGAGGATAGGCTACAATCTAGCCCCGTATGTAGCTATAATATATTTTATGGAATATATAGCTTTCTAACAATTAGATTGATATACTCAAATTATTAATTTTGTCTTATATTAGAATTGGATTAACTTTGTTTTGTTATAGTAATAAAATTGAATATGATGATGGTGAAATTGGGCCTGATTTACCAGAACACATTGGATTTTGTTTAATGGCAGAACCAGGTACACTTTCCAAATGGGCATTATATGATATTGATTATAATGGTCCAATCGATGAGCTCAATGTGATAAAAATACCTTATGAGATGGAACAGTTACTTTACGTTGCTGTTGGATATGCGCCATCTATTGCACTTGTGAAGCGAGAAATAAATAAAATTGGTTTAGAGCGTCAGCTTGATCAATCTCGTTTTAGTGACGTTTATTGCGAGTTGCTTCATAAACACCTGGCTTCACAGCATGCGCATAAATATGTTATGGTTCAGGCGCTTGTGGATAAACCTGGCGTGCTTAATAAAGGTGGGTTTTATTGGGTTGTTGAGCATTTACCATCATCAGATGAGTTGATTTGGTGTTCTTTAAATCATGAGTTATATACTGGTAATGTCGCTGATTTTGACATCACTGATGTACAATTGACGCAATTGTAACACAATTGCTAACGGGGGTCTTATAACGTTTCTGTTTGGGGGAATCGTCATATTTATTGGTAAAATATCTCAATACAATATTTTATACCAATAATAATTCACAAATTTCATTCGAAATTTTCAAAGATAAAATATGCCATAACATGCGTGATACAAACGTATTATCGACCGTTAGTTTCTTATTGCATTTATAAAGTTTAACACCTGTGTTTAGATAATTGTATACATTGTCATAATCAAATTATCAATTAAGTGATCATTCAGTTGTAACGATATTAACGGTAAGGATAGAGATAGTTATTGATTTAGTTTACTTTGAGATTATTAAATATGACAAGTCAATCGTTATTATTAACTGATACTAGTATGCAAGAGGGTTATCAAATGCAGTGGCAACAACTCATTGAAGCGATGGAAGATCAGCACAAAAGTCATGTTTCATTATCCAAAATGCATGAAATGGTCACAACGCAGTTGACAACTGCTGAAGAATTGATTTCAGTATTAGCGTTAAGTAACTGTGAGGCAGATAAACAATTCGAATTGTCAAAAGCAGTTGTTGATCAAACGTTTCTAGAACTAAATAAATCACGAAAAAAGTACGACGATGAAATTTTAAGAATAAATGATCGTTTTGAGACAGAGCAAAATCAGCGGTCATATGACAAGGATGTGATTAATGATCAGCTTCAGGAAAAAACAACAAAAATCACAAAAGCGAAAAAACAAATATCGGAATACAAATATCGTCACGAGATAATCTTAGAGCAAAAAAAACATGCAATTGTAACACTTGAAGCACGACTGCGTTGTGAAACAGAAATGCGACTGAATAGTCAGCTAGCATTAGAGCAGTTAGTGACTCAAAAGAAAAAAGATGATATAGAAAACAAAAAAGCGCTACTGTTTGCGCAAGGCGAACGAGATGTCACAATGCATGAATTAAAACGTATTCAGGAAGAAGTTTTTGAGAAAAATTTAACCTTAGAACATTCAAATAAAGCGCTAAGCAATACGAATGAAACTTATGAAGGTAAGATCAAAAAACTAATTGATACCCATAATCAACAGCAAGATATGCTTGTAGGTGAAAAGCAAAAACAAACCGATCTATTCAAGCAAACACTTACTGATGTGAGTGATAAATTTGAAAAAGAATTGGTGACTCGCAATAAACTTGTTTGTGCCTTAAAGGGTTTGCAAGACAAAAGATTAAAAGAAATTAAACACCTTAGTACAGTAAAAATAGAAAAACAACGCTTAGAAAAAAGTAACGAGGTATATAAAGTTAAAGTTACTTCCCTAGAAAAATCGCACAAGGAAACAGTAAGGCAAGGGAAATTATTTCGCAGAGAAATTGAAGCGCTATTACAAAATGAAACAGATTTACGCGTAAATAATGAAAGAAATCTTGACGTTGTAAAAAAAGAACATGATAAAGTAGTTATAGATTTAAAAGCAGCCTTGGCGGCTAAAGTTGAACTAGAAATAGTCAATAAGCGATTAGAGATGCAGGCGGTTGTAAATAAAGAATCTTGGCAGGTAGAAAACGATAAATTTAAAGGGAAGTTGTCAGAAGAAGTTGAAGTGCGAAAAGATTTAGAGCACGCATTAGATTATTTTCATCATTCATTCCAAAAGCGTGCCTTAAAATGGGTAGCATCACGTAAGGTATTGCAGTTAGAAATGGAATCGTTAAGGCATAAGCAAGAAGAACTGATTGTCGATATTCAGCAGCGTGAACAAGATGTTATTGAAGTAACCGCATTCTACGAATCTAAAATAGAAGAAAGCGTAAAGGGTGAAGCTGAATTAAACGACAATGGCAATGTTGAAAAAATAGACATGAAAGTAAAAGATGAACATTATAACTTAGCTATGGTTAAAAATGAGCTAGAAGTTATTACAGCTGAACGAGATAAAACTATATCGTTGTTGAAGCGGTTGTCTCGTAAACACCGAGACATTAAAAAAACGTTAAATAACCAAAATACGGTATTGCAAAATAAAGTTGTTGCGTTGAAAGGTAAAGTAGATAAGCGTGCAAAGCGTACTTTGGAGGCACTTGCTTTATGCAATTTACATAAAGACAAACTAGAAGTAGCTGAAGTGCAGTTAGAAGTGTTCAGGAATAGTAAAAGCGAACCTAGAAACCGTACTTTAGGGCATCGCGTTGCAAATCAAGTTAAACAACAACAAGATATTGAAAACATGGTACTCGACGTTCGCAAAGAAGAAGAAGAAGGATGTGTTGCACCGTAATGGTTTATTTGTATTTATTAAGGGGCTGTTTGGGTATGGGCGGTTTTTTGCAAATGCTTGTACTGTTAAACGTAATCTAGGCAAGTCTTAAACGTTCATTAGGTGCTCTTAAGGTGTTTTTCTTAGGTGTTATCCTATGTTTTACGAATGCTTGCTTTTTTTGTTTACAAAACATGATATTGCAGTGAAAATAGTAATTATCATACTGCAATTGTTTTACAAAATCTATGTTATGATCTCTGTTTGTTACGCGCATTCTTTATGAAATTCTATTTATATATAGAAAGATCAAGATGAAATCTGTACTCTTTTTAATGTCCGACAATTGTACTATGAATGCTTATACTTCCATTTTGGAACAGCAATCGACAGGTGTTGTTAAGGTTAAAGATGCAACTAAAGGTATCGAAGCGCTTAGATGTCATCTGTTTAATGTTATTGTGTTAGAAGTGAATCGTGAAAATTTTGCATCGCAAATAGTCTTTATCAAAGAGGCGGCTAACTATATTTCTATGAATAAAGTGGTTGTTATTATTGAGAAAGTTAAAGATGGTCCGAAATGTTGGATGCAAGATTGTTTAAGTGAAATAGGTATTCAAGACATCTATGTTAAACCTGTTGGACTTATTGTTTTTGAAGAATTAATGAAACGATTTGACCTCGTGTTGCAGGGCTAGTTTATAAATAAAGGCGCTTGCAAAATTGATTGCAAGCGCCTCTTTTTTTATGATTGAATTACTTGATGATGAACTAGTGTCCACCTTTGCCAAGTAACTTACTTGCAGCATCCGCTATTGACTCTACAAATGTTGGGTGACCATGAATTGTTGCTTCTAATTCGTAGATAGTGCATTCAGATTTCATGAGTACAGCAACTTCCTGAATGGCGTCTGAGGCGTGAGGTGCCATTATATGCGCACCGATGATTTCATCATCTTCATTGGCAAGTATTTTTACAAACCCATTTGTTGCTTCATATGCTAATGCTAACCCGTTGGTCATCATATGTGTGCTTGCTTTTTTTATTTTAATCCCTTTGGCTTTCGCTTCTTCTTCGTTTAAGCCAACCCAAGCGATTTCAGGGTGTGTGTAAATAGCTGCAGGTACAATGTTATAATTTTCTGTTTCGGGATTCCCCAAAATAGTATTTGCAGCAACGGCTGCTTGCCTGTACGCGACGTGTGCCAGTTGTACTTTACCAGTGACATCGCCAATGGCATATATATTACCAATATTGGTTCGGCAGTTTTCGTTGATTTCAACAAAACCTTTTTCGCATTTTACCCCTGCTGTGGCTAATCCGAGATTCTCAGTGAGTGGTCTACGGCCAATGCATACCAAAGCAAGTGATGTTTCTAGTGTTTCACCATTATTGAGCTTAGTAGAAACACCTTTTTTGGTTTCATTCATGGCATCAACTGCAACGCCTGCAAAAACATCAATACCGCGAGATTTAAATTCTTTTGTTAAACCGCGTGAAATATCTTTGTCTGCCATTGGGAGTATACGATCAGCCATTTCAACAACCGTTACTTTTGAACCTAGTTCAGAAAGCATCGTAGCGAATTCACAGCCAATAACACCACCACCGACGACTACGATTGATTTTGGTACATCTGTTAGATCAAGTAGTTCATCACTGGTAATCACTTTTTTACGGTCTTGTGGTAAGAAACCAGGGATAAATGGTTCGGTACCTGTTGCGATGATTATATTATCAGCCTCAATTGTTTCCGTCGCGCCATCAGCTGCAGTAATGGTTACATTATTTGTACCCATGAACTTACCTGTGCCATTGAACACTTCTACTTTACCAGCTTTCATCATGCCGGCAATGCCTGTGCGTAATTTTTTAACCACTTCATTTTTGCGGCTAATCATTTTATTCATATCGATGGTCACTTTGCCAGTGGCAATGCCATGATCTTTTGCATGAGAAATGCTATGAACAATTTCACTACTATGTAAGAGTGCCTTTGTAGGAATGCAACCGCGGTTCAGGCAGGTACCCCCTAGGTGGCTTGCTTCTATGATTGCGACCTTTTTGTCTTTGCTGAGTCGGCTTGCTGCGACATAGCCACCAGGGCCAGAACCAATAATAATGACGTCAAACTTCTTTGCCATAATGTTTCCTGTTACTTAGGGGATATTATTAAAATTTATAACCCGTTTATTTACAATGTGTTACGTCTATCTTGACGTAGCAAACAATGTTATATTATAGCGTGGTTACCCGTTTGTATCAAGAGGTAACTATCGACTTGTGGTATCTGTTTTAGGCATAAAAAAAGGCACGTCTGTTTATTGACGTGCCTTATTAAATCAATAAAAATAAGCGATTAAGTTGCTAAAGCAAGGTATACATCTGACTTTGCTGTCTCCACTTCGACCATTTCCATTACTTCGCCGATGCGTTCAGGTGTAAGCCCTAATTTTTCACGAACATGATGATCATAACTCGGACATGGATTTCCAGAATCACCAAGGAGTTGGTTATGGCAAATGTAATCAGCCATATGTATCAATTCAATAAGGTTTATATGTGATTCATTTGGGCATGATAATGGATCATGATGATAGCGAACAACTGAAATGATGTCATCACCTAGATGCCATTCGTTGGCAAGCCATGCTCCTGCTTTGTCGTGGCTCATACCAATATAGACTTCTTCTTCACCGAGAATAGGTGTTTTATTGGTACGAGAACTTTCAATCGCATGGTGGAATTCTTCGTTGGCATATCGCTCAAAGAGAATTTTGCCCATATCATGAACGATACCTGCAAGATGAACCATGTCTCGTGTGATGTGTTGCTCAAAGTTATCTGAGCAGTAATCAAATAGTACAGAGGCAACAATACCTACACAAATGGAATGGCGCCAAAATTCTCTTCTATCAAATAGTGGGGCGTCATTTTTTGCGAACGCTTCAAATACAGAAGTACTAAGAGCGATATTCGCAACTGTTACAAAGCCTAATCTGGCAATGGCCGCATGTAAATGTGTAATTTCTTGCCCATGTGTTGGCGCGTAAAAAACAGAGTTCACCATTTTAAGCACCTTAACGGTTATCGCAGGATCTTGATCGATTAATTCTGCGACATCTTTTGCATTTGAATCAGGATCATTGACCATCTCTTGTAGTTTGACAGCCACTTCAGGCAATGTCGGTAGATCCGTTGCTTCCGAAAAAATTGCTAACAATTCCTCGTGCGTGTGAACGACTTTGTTTTTAGTTTCTTGTACCATAATTTTACCTTTCATCTGAAAATCTGTTTCCTTGTTTCCTGTATTTAGTTGGTTGTTACTGCGTTTGATTCTACAATTGAAGGCACGTCAATGACCATGCCAATTTTGTTATCACCAAGAATGGCTGCGCCACTAAGGCCTTCTATACCAGCGAGTTCGCCACTTAATTCTTTGATTAATACACGCTGTTGACCAAATACATCATCGGCAAATAATGCAATCCGTTTATGGTTAGATTCAACTAACATGATTAAGCCATCTGTTAGTTTGGTTTTTTCTGTTTCGATATTATATTTTTCATGTAGACGTACAACACTATAGAGTTTTTCTCTGATTTTAAATACCTCACCTTGCCCCTGAATATTTGTTAAAGAAGCTTCTGATGGGTGAATAAGTTCTAAAATATTTTCTAGTGGTACGAGTAAGTAACTCTCTCCTACGCCGATGAGTACGCATGAAACTACGACAACGGTGGTGTTTGCAGGCAGCGTCATGTGCATTTCTGTGCCAACACCTAGCTCTGAAACAATATCGATATTACCACCAAGCTGTTCAACATTTGTTCGTACAACATCCATACCAACGCCACGACCTGATACGTCACTAACGACAGCTGCTGTTGAAAATCCAGGTTCAAAAATAAGTTGATAAATTTGTTGTTTTTCCATTAAGGCAGCTTGTTGTTCTCTGATAACACCTTTTTCGATTGCCTTCTTTAAGATGATATCAGGGTCAATACCGGCACCATCATCTTTAATGTTAAAGAAGATTTGATCACCCGTCTGCTCTAGGGTAATATCAACAGTACCATGTTCAATTTTTCCATGTTCTTTTCGCTTAACTGGTGACTCTACACCATGATCAATACAATTTCGAACAAGATGTGTGACTGGATCGCCGAGTGCTTCTAGGAGTGTTTTATCGATGCTTATGTCGTCACCGGAAATATTCACTTCAACTTGTTTACCTAAACTTTCAGCCAAATCACGTACCATACGTGGAATACGTTGTGTTAATCCTGTGGCAGGTACCTTCCGAATTTCGAGTAAACTTGTTTGTAACTGATCAGAAAGATCTTTAAAGGTCATATTTGTCATATGAAATTCTTCAGCGATAGCTGGATCTGTTTTACGAAGCTTGTGTTCCAAAAAGTTAAGTGAGTCGCTAATCATAATCAGTTCACCCACGTATTTCATAAAATTATCAATTTTTTCTTCAGCAATACGCATGGTTCGATTTTGCGAAGTAGTTTTTGCGGCATTGCCCTTTTCTTTTTGTGGTTTATCTTTAATAACAGCTTGTTGTTCATCTTTGTGATCAGATATTGCTACTTTAGTTTGGGTATTTTCCTTTATTGTATTTAAGCCTTCAGAGAGTAATCCCTGGAGTAAATCATCATACCCTATACCGCTATCCATCATCGTGGAAAAATCATCTAACATCGTTTCGCAAACGGAATCGAACGATTTATTGATGGTATTGGTAAGCGTTTTCATGCATGCTTCTATATTTTCAATCGCATCATCAGCTAGTTCAGTTGGTGGTATTTCAAGTAACGAAGAGAATGTGTTGATTGTTTCTGACAGGTCATTGTTTTCAAATATATATGCAGTTCCGCCTTTAACTTCCTCATTTGTTTGATTGGTTTCACTGCTAGATGCTACGTCGATTGCTGAAGTTACAATTAGATTTAAGTCGCTTAGCGTCTTGATTTCGTTTGCTAATTCTGGCGCGCTTTGGTCGAGACCTTCCACGTTAGCCATTGCTAAAACGGTATGAATTTGTTCACTTAATTGCATGCAATATTGTTCTAAACCGGAACCTGAAGATGCTTCTTCAATTTTTTTTGCTAGTTTTTCGAGCGCGACCTCGTCTGCAACCTCTGGTTCTCCCACTTTAACACGCTCAAGCATTGCTTTGAGTTCATCTGTGCCTAGTAGTAAGTATTCAATGATTTTATGATTCGCAGAAATTTCCTTTTTGCGAACTAAATCTAGCATTGTCTCTAGTGTATGGGCAAAGTTCTTTAACTTGATTAAATCAAAGAACGCAGCATTGCCCTTGATAGAGTGTACTGGTCTAAAAATTGAATCAATTACTTCAAGATCATTGGGGTTATGTTCTAGCTGTATAAAAATAGGTTCAAGTGATGATAACGATTCTAGAGAATCATCAATAAATCCGTTAAACAACTCTGGATCAAATGTGAATTGTGTATTTGACATGTTTATTTAGCTTCCTATTATCTGCTTACAGGTTGTTCTTTCATTGAACGTATATATTTCATGATATCTTGCCACATGACTATTTTTGCAACCGCATCATCGACTGCATGTTCTAGATCTGTTAAATCATCTAATGGTTTAAATAGGCAAGTCTCTGCACCGTTTCTCATGCAATCCATGATGTCGCACATGGTGACGTACCCCGTTATCATAATCACTTTAATGGCACCGTTATATGCTTTGGCTTTAGCGACCAATTCTGGGCCGTTCATTTCAGGCATGCGAATGTCACTGATGACGACCTGAAAATTTTCGTTCTCTATAAGATTAATTGCTTCAATGGGATTGGTTTCACTTACCGCATCATAGCCCAGGAATTTAAAATGACGTGCGAGTCCTTCGCAAATTTCTTTTTCATCATCTACAATCAATATTCTAATTTTCATGATTAAGCCTTTGTGGTTAAACGTTTGCCATTTCTGGTGTTTCAATAGTTACGCAATTAAATATAAGGGTAAAAGTTGTCCCTTTACCAATTTTAGAAGAAACCATAATTTCCCCCGAATGTTCTTCGATAATACCTTGTGTAATACTCATACCCAGGCCTGTACCTTTGCCTACAGGCTTAGTCGTAAAGAACGGATTCCATATTTTATCCAATATTTCCTGATCCATGCCGCATCCGTTGTCGGTAATGGTAATATAGATCATCTCGTCGTTACACTTAGTGTGAATTGTGAGTTTTGCATCTTTGGTGTTTTCCAGGGCATGAGATGCATTGGTAAAGAGGTTTACAAAAACTTGTTCTAACTTAAGACGGTCTGCTAAAATGAGATCGTTTTTTGCGTTGTAAGTTTCTTCAATAATAACTACACCTTTAAATACAGAGTTACATAGTTCCACTGCTGAGTTTATGATCTTATGTAATGGTGTATTGTCCATGTCGGAAGAACCATCATTGTGGACATATTCTTTGAGGCCATTGACTATTTTGGAAATTCTTTTAGTGCCCATTTCAATGCCATCTGTGAGCTTTGGCACTTCGTCAACAATAAATTGTAATCGTTCTATTTCTTCATGATTATTTTCTATCGCTTCTACAAGCACTTTTTCTGCGACTTCCCAAAAGCGTTTAAATGTTTGAATATTACCACGGATAAATGCAGTAGGGTTATTGATCTCGTGAGCGATTCCTGCAGATAATGTTCCGAGCTGTGCCAGTCTGTCAGAAGCGACGAGTTGCTTGGTGCGTTCGTTTACTGTATTTTCGAGATTGTTGACACTAGTTCTTTGCATATCTTCGAGATCTTTTATACGAAGTTGTGCTTTCACGCGTGCTCTTACTTCAGATAAGTCAAACGGCTTGCTGATAAAATCTACGGCACCAACTTCCAAGCCCTTAATTTTATCTGATGCATCTTCCATAGATGAGATAAAGATTACAGGAATATGCTGTGTCGTTGGGGCGCTTTTGAGACGTTCACACACTTCATAACCATCGATACCTGGCATCACAACATCAAGTAGAATAAGGTCCGGTAATGTTTGCATTGCTGTTTGTAAGGCTTCACTTCCATTGTGGACCATTACTGTTTTTGCAACATCATTACGAATGCATTTATCAAGTAACTTGCAATTTAATGGAACGTCATCAACGATGAGTACGTAATGCTTTTTCTCGTTTTCATTTTTTGCCATAAGTGAACTCTTTAAATATTTCGATATATGTTTTTATACACTAGGTATTGCAAACCTCGATGTCATTAACTATCGGTGGTGTTTACTATCGAGTAAAGGTAGTTTATGGAAAATTTCAAGGTCGATAATGACCGCAGTAATAGTGATATCGGAATGCCGTAGGGCGGGCACTATAATATCTCTACCTACGTTGTCTGGCATCATTTTATAGTAAAATTAGTAGCTTTAGGTTTAGTAAAGCAGGTATGGTATTGTTTTAAAGTTGTTATTATTGAAAATTTTAGATAAAGAAAAGTGTTTGCACTTAATCCACAGTCCTATAATTCAACTATATATAGCGGTGTTATCAGGTGTAACGGTTATTATCATATAACTAAGGGTATTCAGCTCACGGTTGATCTGCTATAGTATACATGTAATTACGGCAGCGGTTTATATATATGGCGTAAGAAGGTTTTTTTTCAATACCTGATTATCAAAGAGAGCAGAAATTAAATGAGTGAATCAAAAATTAAATATTCCGAAGTAGATCAACCCCGAATCGAAAAGGCAGTACGTGAAATATTATTGGCTGTTGGCGAAGATCCTAACAGAGAAGGGTTGCTAAAAACCCCATCACGTGTAGCACGCATGTATACTGAAATGTTTAGTGGGTTACGTGAAGATCCCAAAAACCATACAAAGAGTGTCTTTACTGAAAAGAACTATGATGAAATTGTTTTACTTAAAGATATTCCATTTCATAGTATGTGTGAACATCATTTATTACCATTTACTGGCTTTGCTCATGTTGCTTATATGCCATCAGGTAAGGTACTTGGTTTGAGTAAATTGGCGCGTATCGTTGAAACATTTGCACGCAGGCCGCAGATGCAGGAGCGGTTGACTACGCAAGTTGCAGAATTTATTCAAGAAGAAGCAGAGGCTCGTGGCGTCGCAGTGGTGATCAAAGCATCGCATACATGTATGACAATTCGTGGTGTCAAAAAATCAGGTGCCACAATGGTAACCTCGTCAATGCTCGGCAGCTTCAGAAGCGATGCCAGAAGCCGCACTGAAGTAATGTCCTTAATGACTGCATAAAGAACCAGTAATACTAGTAAATCATGTTTACTGAACTTTGGTTTTTTTATTGAATACGGACCAATTTGTTTTTGGGGATGATGGCGGGGTCTACTTGTCCTTCTAGTTCTTCTAAAAAGCGGGTGCCGTCTTGATAGTAGCCTGCGGTGGGACGTATTTCAGGGGCATGTTGGACGAAGTATTCATTGAGCGCTTCCATGAAAAGTTCACGTACATATTTGCTGGTCATTGAAGCTAATGCAATAGGGAGATATTTATCGTCCCCTTTTACGGCAAAATGTATACGCATTTTGTATTCCCTATTTGAGAGTTCATAACTAGAAAGTGTTTTATCTTCGGTAAGAATTTTCATTGATAGTGTTGGGAATAATGTTTGTAATAAACCACGGTATTGGGTGCGGCCGCCTAGCTTATCAATAATGAATTGCAAATTATTTTCTTTGCGCCCATACATTTTATATAATGCATGAATATGTTGGGAAACGAGTGAAAAGAGTACTTTGGCTTTGTTTTTTGCAGTAGCGACACGTTGGTTATATTTTTCTACCAACATTGGACGTGATTGTAGATATATTAACGACATATCTTGTTCTATCATATTTTCTTTTACAGCGCTTGCGGCCATGATAATATCGTCTTGGTCATATTTGAGTTGTTTGTCTATGACTGAATCTTTATACCACAAATAATGGTCAAGCTGGTCAATACAATCTACGCCAAGAGAATCAAGTAAAACACCCATGGCGGCGGCAGGCTTTTCGTTACGTTGGGCCATTTGAAATGCAAGCACGCCTCGCTGCAGTAGTTCATATTTTGATTTGCTTGATTTTAGCTTTTTGCTGTCATCAATAACCAAGCGGCCACATTTTTTATTTCGCTTTTTACATGTGCTTTTATTGAGTAAGTCCCACATCGGTGTTTTTAGATGCGCATCTGGTAGCTGAAATGCGGATGCTGAAACCACTAAAGGGCCTAAAATGGGTCCATATCCTGCTTCATCTATGCCAACTAATATCGCCATGCACCTATTTTAGGGCGTTAACGGTAAATGTCAAAACTATCCTGATCTGAAGCGTGATTCAAAATCATATTTTACTTTATTTCATGGTTAAAGCCTTTAAGATAGCAACGATAATATTAATGATGACGCATGGCGTCTTGAGTGAGGTCTTATAGTGAATAATAAAAGTTTATGGACAAATGTGGTTGCTGTGGCAGTAGTCGCTTTTGGAATACTGTTTAAGTGTGATATAATGCAGATGACAGGTATGTTTGCACTATCCGGGGCTATTACCAACTGGTTAGCGATATACATGTTGTTTGAAAAGGTGCCAGGCCTTTATGGGTCAGGTGTCATTCCGTCACGATTTGAAGAATTTAAATGTGGCATTAAAACAATGATCATGGGTCAGTTTTTTACGGCAGAAAATATAGAAAAGTTTTTTGCTTCAGCGACAGGTGGAGATAATCATTCAGAATTGGTGTTAAAGGTAAATGGTGCAATAGATTATGATTTGATCTTTGATCGCTTGGTCGAAGCAATCATGGCTTCCAGTTTTGGTAATATGCTCGGCATGTTTGGTGGAGAGGGGGCTTTGAAACCCTTGCGTGACCCATTTAAAGATAAAATGGAAGTAACGGTCGTAGAAATCTTGGAAAGCGATAAATTCAAAGCGGCATTTATCGGTGGGGCTTCTGGTAGTTCAGGTTTGCGTGAATCAATTATAACAAAGGTTGAAGGTATCGTAGATGCGCGTTTAAATGAATTGACACCGCAAATGGTTAAAGAGATCATTCAGGAAATGATTCGTAAGCATTTAGGTTGGCTTGTGGTTTGGGGTGGCGTATTCGGTGGCCTAATAGGTTTAATCACTGCGCTAATGGGTAGGTCATTATAAAGAAGTGCATTAAAGATTAGCGTGTTGGCTATAAAGTTGTCAGGTATTTATGTGGCAATGAGCGGTGTAGCTTTAGATGATGATAAAGTAGGGAAAAATCTGAGCAGAAAGGGGGCTAAGGCGATATAACCGTTATTTTCATTAAAATATGGGTATTGATTTGTAGGCATCATAAATAGTATAATTACGACATTGTGTAATATTGGGGAGGTAGATGGGGTGATCTCCTTTTGATGATATAATTGATGAAGAATGATGGTGGCTTTAGAAAGAGAAAATGATAAATAATTTTGAAAATACTGTAGAAGTATTGGCACCAGCAGGTGACTTTGCTTCTTTGCAAGCAGCCATTGACAATGGCGCAGATGCCGTTTATTTTGGATTGGCACAACTTAACATGCGCGCACGAGCACGCCGTAGTTTTGAAGGTAGTGATCTTGATGAAATTATGAGCCGTTTACATGATGGTGGTGTAAAGGGGTGTTTGACGATGAATACCTTACTTTATGATCATGATATCCCTTTGGCGCGTAAAATACTCGAAGAAGGTAAACGGTGTAGCGTCGATGCGGCAATTATTTCTGATATTGCATCTATTCAAATATGTAATGAACTTGGTATTGAAGCGCATATTTCAACGCAACTTTCAATTTCAAATTATGAAGGTGTGAAGTTTTACGCGCAGTTTGCAGATCGTATTGTATTGGCGCGTGAATTAAGCTTGGTCATGATTAAACGGATTCATCAAAAATGTTTGGCCGATGATTTACGTGGTAAATCTGGCAGGCCAATTGAAATTGAATGTTTTGCCCATGGCGCATTGTGTATTGCTGTTTCTGGTAGATGTGGCATGAGTTTATATACTGATAATGCCTCAGCAAATCGCGGCGCTTGTGTACAAAACTGCCGTAAAGAGTATGAAATTGTTGATGTTGATACTGGGCAAAAACTAAAGATCGATAACAATTTTGTGATGAGTCCCGAAGATATTTGTTGTATTGATTTCCTTGATGAAATGATCGGCGCAGGGGTACAAACTTTAAAATTGGAGGGTCGTGCTCGTAGTCCCGAATATGTAGCGACTGTCACGCGTGCTTACCGTAAGGGTGTAGATGCTGTCAGAGCGGGCTCATATGACGATGTGATGGTGGACTCCCTTTATGAAGATTTAAAAACGGTTTATAACAGAGGCACTTCGTCAGGATATTATTTGGGTCGAAAGCAAGGGTGGAGTAAGGCATACGGGTCTAAAGCAACGCGTCAGAAAAATTTTGTAGGTACAGTATCACATTACTTTCCAAAACTATCAGTTGCTGAAATTACGACCAATACTGGGCATGTAAATGTCGCAGACGAATTTGTAATTATTGGCGACACTTCAGGTGTGGTTAAAGGGACGATTGTAGAAATGCGTGATGATAATGGAGTGATTACGTCTGCACCAGCGAAGTCGGTATTTGCAATTAAGGTCGATAAAAAAGTACGTAAGAATGATAAATTTTATATCATGGCACCAGTAAAAGAAGTGGCCAATGCGTAAGTTTGAGATCCGACATAAACGTCCTGAATGTATCGGTTGCGGGGTATGCGCGGAAGTCGCACCGCATATTTGGTCAATGGACGAAGAAGGCTTGGCAAAACTGCATGACGTATCCCGTGTTTGGGGTGAGTTTGATTACGGCGAAGTATACGAAGCATGCGATACCGAACTAGCAGAAGCGCAAAACAGCTGCCCTGTAAACATTATCAACATCACCCCGATAAAATAAGAACCATCGACGTTCTCTTGATAAATCGTGAATATACCTTATATTAACCACTGACCTCGCAGGAAACAGTGTATTAAACTTCTATTTCTTTCTGATTTAGATGCTCTTAATATTTAGTGCTTTGAACGAGTGAGAACAGCGCAAGTCGATATGGCATCCATCAATTTAAAACCACAGAAAGGTCGTCAGTGTCGTCTGTGTGGTTAAATTATTGTGACTTATTGTTAATCATTATCCAATTGCCGTCATCGTCGTCATCATTGATACTTTTATTTGGATCGGTATTTGGCTGATTGTTTTTATTTTTATCTCGAATGCCCCAGTTTTGATTTTTGTTAGCGTCTTCATGGGTCTCTTTTTTGCTTTTTGAATATGCATCAACAATATTTTGTTTTAGGACCGAAAATTCTTTATCTGTAATGTTATTATTTTTTTTAAGTTCTCTGAGGCCTGCTAGGGTAAAGGTATTTTCGGTTTTATTTTCTACGTTTCTATACTTCTTGCGTATGAATGCCATGGCGATCATACAAATAATAATGGCGATTGCGAGATATCCCACGGTCCAGAGAAGTTGCGTTGCGCTGAGGCCTGTACCCATTATTTATCCTTAAGTAATTTAGTTATCGGTTCTTCAGTATACCAAGATATCCAGTTTGTTATGATTGGTCAAAATGTTTTTGCATGTTGTTGGTGGTAACCTTGAATTGTGTGGAGAATAGATTAGAGTTGTATTTAAAGAATGCCGATAGGAGGGGTGTAGGGACGAGTGGTGTCACTTAATATTTGTTTCGCTGTAGCGGGGAGCGGAATGGCCTTTCTATCAAAATAAATTGGATTATACCGTATTAGAGGTGTATAATAATGATAGTGCGTCTTTAATGGTTAAGGCGATTTTGGCAAATAGAAAAGAAGTGACATTATTTGCCATTTGAGAGAATAAAAAGTTGGCAGATGTTAATATAATGCGTATGGGTCAAATTAATACATTTTAGAAAAGAGAGCTATAAATGGAGACAGTTACTTCCGAACAAAGTCAAAAAATTGCACCTAAGCGTTCAGCAAGTGCGGATGAACAACAAATCGCACGCGATTGTGAATTTTTACGTGATGCTTATCCAGCCGATGCAGGATTCAAGTTAGATATTAAACCACTTTGGTTTGGGCATTATCGGTTAAATTATTGGGGTACACACCAAGAAGAAAACAGCTTTTGTAAAAATAGTTTGATAGAAAAATCCCTTTTTATTCGTGTAAGACAAACACCAGACGGCTTGCTACATGAAGATTTAACAAAAATAAAAAGTTAAGCATTTATATAGTTTCTTTAAGGATATACTAAACACAAAGACGTTGCCATTCATTTGGAAGCGTCTTTTTTTTTAGATATTACGATATAGACTTAAGCAGCTTCGTCAGATTTTATCTTTGCATTGTTATCACGTAATGCAGGAATGTAAATGATACCTGATATGATGGTGCTAATGATAGCTAGCCAGATTAATACAGTAGCTATGAAACTGCACCAAGCTTGATCATGGTAAAAACCAAGAGATGCAATAATAAACCCTATAGCAAAGCATTGGATGGTCATTTTTATTTTACCAGACATCGCGGCGCCAAATTCGCGTCCTTTGGCTTCTAAAATAGAGCGGGCAATAGTAACAAAGATTTCTCTAGCCAAGATGACCACGACCATCCACCACGCAATGCCGGTGATCGACTCGCCAATAATGGCAAATAATACAAAACCACCCGAAATGAGTAGTTTATCTACAAGCGGATCAAGAATTCGACCAAATTTACTGGTACATTGCCAACTTCGTGCTAGGTAGCCATCGAGAAAATCTGTTACTGCTGCGATGATAAAGAGCCAAAATGACCATGTTAATAAATAAATTTGATGGTGGGTAATGGTTGCTTCGACTTGTTGAGATTTGGTGGATTCTATGCCACGCCAAAATAACCAAAGGTATACGACTGTAAGTATTAATCGTATTAAGGTTAGTGTGTTTGGAATTTGCCGCGTTATTGCGTTCATTATCAGGTCGTCACAAGATTATGTAAAAAAGTAAGCGTCTATTCTACTTAATTTTTAATAATATGCTACCTCATATTCAATCTTTTGCCTTTTAATAATGATAAGACTTAATGCGATCTTGAAAGCCTTCAGCAATAGGTGCTCGTTTTGCTTTATTGACTTTCTTTACGACATCCCAAGCTTTAAGGTTTTATTATTAAATAAAGTGATAGAGTCACGAATGTATATATTATATAATATTTTAAGATGCATATATTCCGTATTTGCATTTGGGTAGCCTTGGCTTGCAATAAATTAAGTGAGATCAATGAATGCGTATAAATAATTCTAGAGATAAAAATGCTTCAATTGAGTTGGGTGACAATTTGCAGGTGGATTGCGAATTTGATGTGCGGTATATGCATCGTCTTCGTATCACTCAAAATGTGTTTACTGATAATAGTGACGTGTTATTGCAGTTACTTGAGTCGCCACCAGGTAAACGACCTAAGGTAGTTATCTTTGTTGATAGTAACTTGGTGAAAGCCAATAGTCGAATACTCGACGATATTGCAGCGTTCAAAAAGAAATATGGCGATCACGTCGATATGGTCGGAGATGTGCAAATAATTCCTGGCGGTGAAGTCGTAAAGAGCAATCATCGACATATTGAATTAATTTTACGTATGATCGATACGTTACATATTTGTAGAAGAAGTTATATTGTTGGCATCGGTGGTGGCGCAGTGCTAGATACTGTCGGATTTGCTGCAGGTATGGCACATCGTGGCGTCCGCTTTATAAGGATTGCAACGACATCTATGGCGCATGGTGATTCTGCAATGGCAGTTAAAAATGGTATGAATGCCTTTGAAAAGAAAAATTATCTAGGTAATTTTGCGGTGCCTTGGGCAATTATTAATGATGAAGCAATGCTCAAGAGTTTGTCGCTGGAAGATTGGATTTCTGGTTTTTCTGAATGTGTTAAAGTAGCCCTTCTTAAAGATAAATCGTTATTTAAGGCATTGCAAGAAAATGCATCTAGTATCGCGTCGCGTAATATTGATGTTGGCGTTCCATTGTTAAGGCGATCGGGTATGATTCATTTCGATCATATTACCAAGGGGGGAGACCCCTTTGAGGCCAAAGCGGCCAGGCCATTAGATTTTGGTCATTGGGCGGCACATAAACTAGAACAAATGTGTGCATTTAAATTACCACATGGACACGCCGTGGCAATAGGTTTGGCTATTGACGTCACTTACGCAAATTTAATGGGCTTTTTATCTGATCATGAACACCAGCAAACATTGGCATGTCTTAAGTCTTTAGGTTTTGTACTTTACCTAGAAGAAATGCGGCATGTAACAGAAATGATCAGTGGCTTAGAAGAGTTTAGAGAACATCTAGGTGGTGAATTGACCATACCGATGATCTCTGCAATCGGCGAATGTTTTGACATCACAGAAATAAACACCGAAAAAATGCGCGAAGCTATCAATTACTTGCAAACCACAAGCACATATAATTAGCGGTCGCCACAACTTTACCTGTCGGTGCTCAATCGTTAGGTGTTACAGTTCTTATGCTTTTTAAGTGTTCTTAGATTCTATTTTTGTTAGATTAGTTAGTGACTATTGCCAAGTATTTATGGTAAAATAGGCGTCATTATGACAAATAATGATAAAACTTGTCCTGCTTGCGTTGAGAAATTGCTTTCACTATATTTTATGGAGCATCGCGCTAAATTATTAGATATTGCGGCTTATTTAGATCGTTTAGATCGCGCCACAGGTGATCGTATAGATGACTGTAGAATTCCGGTATTTGATGAAGCAATAAAAATGTTGATAGATGGTAACGGTGATAGGACTAAGCGTATACTTGACTTGCTTTCAGACCAAACAGACATATTGCCTCACGCTGCAGGTGGCGCCAAAGGCGCTGTTGGTGCGCCTAAACAAAACGGGGGTAAATAATGGACTATATCGATCCCCATATTCACATGGTGTCTCGAACAACTGATGATTATATCAAGATGGCACAAGCTGGATGTGTTGCTGTAACAGAGCCTGCTTTCTGGGCAGGTTTTGATCGAAGTTCCCCAAAAGGTTTCTATGATTATTATTGTCAACTTACAGATACAGAACCTGCTAGGGCGTCGCAGTTTGGCATTAAACATTTCTCTTGGATCTGTATTAATCCCAAGGAGGCGGATGATCCTGTTTTCGCACGGGAAGTAATTGCATTGATCCCAGAATTTTTAAAAAAATCTAACGTCCTTGGGATTGGTGAAATAGGGTTAAATAAAAATACCAAAAATGAGTTGATTATATTAGAGGAGCAAATAGCTTTAGCTGCAAAGTTTGAGCAGCTTATTTTGGTGCATACGCCACATTTAGAAGATAAACGTAAAGGTACAAGATTAATCATGGATGCCATTAAACGAAATGGTAATATTGATCCTTCACGCGTGTTGATTGATCATGTAGAAGAGCATACCGTTGGTGATGTACTTGATCGAGGGTATTGGGCAGGAATGACACTGTATCCAGATTCCAAAGTAACACCGCAGCGGGCCGCTGATATTATCGAATGTTATGGTGATGAACGTATTTGGGTAAATTCTGCTGGGGACTGGGGGTGTTCTGATCCTTTGGCAGTGCCAAAGTGTCGCATGGAAATGGCGCGCCGTGGCCATACTGATTCATTAATAAAGAAAATTTCCTATGATAATCCAAAAACATTTTTAACCCAAAGTGAACGGTTTATCTTATAGATGGCTTTTCTTATACCTAACAAAGCACAAATCGGATATTGCACCAACGTGCATGCTGGGGTTAATTTGAAAAAATGTCAGGAAAATTTACTGGCATATAGTGCAGATGTTAAACGTGAAGTATCACCTGATGTTTCATTGGGTATCGGGCTATGGCTTGCCCACGATGCTGCCGCAGAAATATTATCTAATGACGGTATAGCGACTTTCAAAGAATTTTTGCATATAAATGGATTTAATGTATTTACCTTTAACGGATTTCCATTTGGAAATTTTCATCAGCCCATCGTGAAATATTCAGTATATGAGCCTAATTGGGGTAGTCACAATCGATTGAACTACACTAAACAACTGGCGACAATTCTTGCTGGTTTGTTATCAGATGCTAACCAAGGCTCTATCTCTACATTGCCATTAGGGTGGGCTGGGGGGCAATGTAGATCTTGGGAAAAGGAAGCATGTGCAAGGCAATTATTAGAAATGGCACAATTTTTAGACACTTTAGAAAAAGAAACCGGTAAGTTGATTCATGTTGATATTGAACCAGAACCAGGGTGTAGTCTAGATACCGCTAATGATGTTGTTGTGTTTTTTAAAGATTATTTATTGGGTAAAGGGTTTGATGACTTAGTGAGGCGATATCTAAGGGTCTGCCATGATATATGTCATAGTGCTGTGATGTTCGAATCTCAAGAAGATGCTTTAAAAACATACTATAATGCAGGTGTTGATGTTGGTAAAGTGCAAGTATCTAGTGCAATTGAAGTTTGTTTTGATGCATTAGATCGTACAGAACAGGCATTGGCACTTAAACAGTTAAAAGCATTTAATGAGCCACGTTATTTGCATCAAACAACGATCAGCGATAATGGCGTGTTAAACTATTATGATGACCTTTCTGTCGCATTAGCAAATCATGATACTTCTGGTATTTGGCGGGTACATTTTCATGTACCCATTTTTGTCGATCAGATTGACCATATTCAATCAACACAAAGCGAAATTAAACATTGTATGGGATTGATTCAACAGTATTCCAATTGTCTTCATTTTGAAATCGAAACATATGCATGGTCTGTTTTACCAAAACAAATGCAGGAAACAAGGTTGAGTTTGGGTATTGCCAAAGAATTGCAATGGTTTAATCAGCAAGGAATAGTTTAATGTTTGCGATGAAAACGTTAAAGGCTTATGGGCAATTGACACGCATCTCTAATTTACCAACAGTTGTTACTAACGTTCTCGTTGGTATTGCTTTGGCATTACAGGGAGATGCGTTTACCTTGAAAGCATTTATTCCGCTTCAGGTCATTGTGATATTGTTTTATTTGGGCGGCATGGCACTAAATGATGTTATCGACTTTCGATATGATCTAAAACATCAAATACCTCGGCCACTAGCGACAGGTGCGATAACCCCATTTGCGGCACAATTTTTTGTGGGTATCACATTGGGCATTGGGTTGTCCTTGAGCTTTGAACTTTTTAATCGTCATGCTTTTATGGTAAGTTGCTTGCTGGTGTTTGCGATTGTGGTTTACAATTTATTTCATAAAAAAATTGTGCAAACAGTGGTTTTTATGGGGATGGTAAGGGGTTTAGTTTATTTATTTTGTTATACTGCGATGTGTCAAGTACCTCTAGATTCTCGGATGTATGGTTATTTAATCGCATTGTATATTTTTGCAATTACTTTTTATGTGATTGGTATTACGTTGGTTGCTCGGCTTGAAAATAGTAGTGGTATTGACAAACGTAAGTGGTTACTAATTTTGATGTGGGGTATTGTAGTTGCTGTTTCAGGTTTTGGTATATGGTTGAATCCGTCTGGACAGAAAAACGTTATCTTAATTGTATTGGGACTTTTTATATTTACTTACTGGATTTTACATGCAATGTTTATACTCTTTTCGGAATCGCCAAATATCAAGAAAGCGATATTGTATTTACTTTCTGGCATATGCTTGGTCGATACGATTTTTTTAATCACCTTATCAGTTGATCAAGTGATTGTGGGTGTTTCTTTTATTTGTTTTGTGATTACCACCCTTTGGCACAAGAAAATTTCCGGCACTTGAATTAAGGATTGTATGATGGCAAAATCAGTAGTAGTGATTAATGTAGTGGGATTAACCCAATCATTAATTGGTGAGCATACACCACATTTAAGCGCCTTTTTAAATAAGCATGGTGCTGCAACAATTCGGCCGGTGATGCCAGCTGTGACATGTTCTGTGCAGAGTAGTATGTTAACAGGCCTGCCGGTGTCAGGTCACGGATCCGTTGGCAATGGCTGGTATAATCATGAACAAAATGAAGTGCAGTTTTGGAAACAATCGAATCAAATTGTTCAAGGTGAAAAGATTTGGGAGACAGCAAAGAAACGCGATAATACATTTACCTGCCTAAATATGTTTTGGTGGTATAATATGTATTCATCTGCAGATTATAGTGTTACCCCAAGGCCGATTTATAAAGCTGATGGCCGAAAAATACCCGATTGTTATTCCCATCCCCAAAATTTACGTGATGAATTGCAAGAAAAGTTGGGTACATTTCCATTGTTTCGTTTTTGGGGGCCAGCTACTTCTATTGCCTCAACCCAATGGATTGCAGATGCAACAAAAATAATGCATGCAAAAACTAATCCGACATTAACACTATGTTATTTGCCGCATCTAGATTATATACTTCAAAAAGTTGGGCCTGATATTACCAATGGCGATGTGATTAAAGATCTTACCGAAATAGATACCGTTGTTGGCGACTTATTGGATTATTTTGCTTCTAAAGATGTGGTGCCAATTATCGTAAGTGAATATGGTATTGACTCGGTAGGGCATGCGGTTGCGCTAAATAGGTATCTAAGGGATGGTGGTGGTGTATCTATTAGAGAAGAAGAAGGGTTAGAACTTCTAGATTGTGGTGCATCTGACGCGTTTGCAGTATGTGACCATCAAACAGCACATGTTTATATAAAGGATCACCACCGCATTGTTTATTTTCGTGATTTGCTCAAGCGAATTGATGGTGTTGAGCATGTGTATGATAAAATTGAGCAAGCTGCACTTGGTATAAATCATGCGCGTAGTGGTGAGCTATTTGTCGTTGCTAATAAAGGGTGTTGGTTTAGTTATTATTATTGGCAAACAGACACAAAGGCGCCAGATTTTGCCCGTTGCGTAGATATTCATCGCAAACCGGGGTATGACCCATGTGAATTATTTATGGATCCAAAAATTAGCGCGGTTAAATTTAAATTGGCAATGAAGTTAGTTAAAAAGAAACTTGGTTATCGTACGTTGATGGATGTTATCCCGTTAGATCATCAACTGGTTAAAGGTTCGCATGGTCGGGTTGATTTAACATCCGAACATCAACCAATACTTATGACATCAGATCCCAATAGTTCTTTGGCGACGCTAATTAATTGTACTGATGTATATCATATCGTTTTGAAAGCAATGGAGATCAATGCTTAAAACACCAATAAAAATCTCAGAATCAGCTACGTCAGCAAGTAATGATACGGCTTTAGATACAGAAGTGACTAGCGAGACAGATCAATTACCGCCATATGCAGTCATTTTATATAATGATAATTGTAACAGCATGGATTTTGTTATTTCTGTATTAGCAAAAGTTTTCAATTACACAACAAAGAAGTCAATACAATTAATGTTTCAGTGTCATGAAGAGGGGCGAAGTATGATTTGGTTTGGCAGTAAAGAAGTTGCAGAATTTAAAGTTGAACAGATTAAGTCATGTGGTGGTGATGTCCAGCCAGGCAGTAAACCATGCATGTCTTTATGTGTTTCTATCGAGCCTATGAGATAGCAGTTAATGAGTCGTTTCTGTATCATGTTGTTGGTACATGCGTTTCGCAATAGTGAGTAAGCGTTCAGTGTCATTTGCAGGGAGTTCTCTGATAATATGATGTAGACGACTTGTGACATATGTTTGATATATCGGAGGGAACTCTTGCTTTAGGTAGCTATCAAGACTGATAATTTCTCTATCTTCTTCGTCTAATTTAAGAAATTTACTAATAACCGTTTCAAATGCATGCATATATTCATTGGAACAGATAGAAAGTTTTGAGAGTATGAGGTTAGTGATGACTTCTTTTTCTGAATAGTCCATTGTTACCTCCACAGGTTTATTGATGCGAAGAAAATTTCGTACGATGTTAGCGAGACAGAATACAGAAGATGGTTGTGTAATGAAATCTTTTGTATCTGTTTAAGTAACGCATTCACCAGACATATTAATTATATCACTTGAATATCTTTTTGGCTTCACTTTGGGCAAAAAAAGTTATAATTTTACAAGTTTTCATTTCAGTAGCCATCGTTATAGTGTAGCAATGGCAATTAAATACGTATACAATTGGGTATTTGGTTCCTGTTGCATATTAGCTTTTAGAAACAGGCATTATCTTTAATACAATTATCGGCATAGGAGCTCGGGAATTTTGCAAGATTTTATAAATAAAATGATATTGGCCGCTGGTGAATTAACCTTAACATACCGCGACCGTCTTGAAAATATTACTGTCGAACATAAAAACGATAAAGATATTGTTACTGAGGCAGATAAGGCTGTAGAATTATTTATTATTAAATCAATTCATGAGGTTTATCCTGATCATGGTATTCTTGGTGAAGAGACAGGTGTTCATTCTGGAGATAGTGAATATCGTTGGATCATTGATCCCATTGATGGTACAACATCGTTTCTTTATGGCCAACCTTTTTATAGTATTTCAATTGCATTAGAAAAAGACGGCATATTACAACATGGCGCTGTATATGCGCCCGTTTTGAATGAGCTTTTTCAAGCAGAGCGAGGGGAAGGCGCAACCTTAAATGGTAAAACGATACGAACTTCTAGTAGGGAAACATTGTCAAAATCAGTATTAGGGACGGGGTTTGCATGTATTAGGGCAGGCGCTAAGCGAAATAATTTGGCATATTTAGGTGAGTTGTTACCTAAAATCATGGGGGTACGTCGCTTTGGTTCTGCAGCAATGGATATGTGTTATGTGGCGTGTGGTCGTTTTGATGGCTATTGGGAGCTGAATTTGAATATCTATGATATTGCAGCAGGGCAGTTGATTTTACAAGAAGCTGGTGGAGAAGTGACAGATTTTAAGGGAAACGTTATCAAAGAAGATTGTTGTGAAATAGTAGGCGCAAATGCCTTTATCGGTGATGAACTACGTGATGTTTTTGCAATTATCGATAATGCAAAAGATTGAAATGTCCAATATGTAACCCGAAAAATTCTCGAATAGTGCCATTGAAATATAATGAACTACCGTGATTGTTTAAGTACTGTCGGCACTTGGTTCGATATGAATAGTGTTGGTGTAATGCAATATTGAACGGAATAAATTGCAGGTGTGGTTTGTAGACGATGTAAATGAATGTCGTATATTTATAAAATCACCTCAAAAATGGGTTTATCATTGCGTAAGGTAGGTAAAAGCGGCTTATCTGTGTAAATTTCACTTGCAATTACTATTGATTGTGATTAAAAGTGATATAACGGATTGTGAAAAAATTAACTTTAAGTACTAGGTGCCACTGATGGCAGACGTTCTTGAACAAAGCGAGATTGATGATCTCTTAAATGCGATGGCCGATGGCGAGCTCGGTGGTATGATCTCTGAGGATCCTGCTAGCAATATGGCCACAGCTACGGTAGACGGCACTGATTTTTCTGGTGAAGAAGCGTTAGCTGAGGTGGAAATTCGTAATTATGATTTCAAACGGCCTGAACGTGTCAGCAAAGATCAAATGCGGGCGTTAGAAAGTCTTCATGAAAACTTTGCCCGCAATTTTGGGGCATCGCTTAGTAGTTTCCTAAGGACAATTATTGAAGTTAAAGTATCCAGCGTAGAGCAGTTGACATTTGCTGAGTTTACTTATTCATTACCGACCATTACATCATTTTCATTATTACGTGCAGATCCTTTAGAAGGACAGGTCTGTCTTGAGATAAGTCCTCTTATTATCTACCCAATTCTTGATCGTATGCTTGGCGGCGGTAACTCGGAGTTGTTTATACCTAAGCGTGCTATGACTCAAATAGAACAACGATTAGCAAATCGTGTCATTGACCGAGGTTTGATGGCGCTTACAGAAGCATGGGATAATATAGGGCCTGTTATATTTGATGTTGAACAAACCGAATCAAATCCGCAGCTTGTACAAATTGTGCCACCCAATGAAGTTGTTGTTGTGATTAGTTTTGAAGTGAAGATGGATAGTTGGGCTGGCGGGATGAATTTATGTGTCCCTTTTAATGTTATTGAACCAGTGATTGGTAAGTTAACCAGTCAAAATTGGTTTGGTACCACCCGCAAGAAAAAACAACGTGATCATAAACCTTCAATTTTGGATAACTTGGGTGAAGCTAAAGTTGATGTTCGAACCTATCTTGGCCAAGCAAAAATGCGCGTGAATGAACTGCTTAACATGGAAGCTGGCGATGTTATTCAGCTAGACAAGTGCGTAAATGATAATTTAGTAATGCAAATTGGTGGAAAAAGCAAATATGTAGGAAAAATTGGCCAATTGCGCGGTTTTCGTTCTCTTAGAATCACTGCAGATGCTTCTCCGAATGAAAAAATATAGAAGTGGTTTTTATGGTCAAGGTATTCGACGCTATTCTTTTCAAATTATAATATCTGCATCAATGACAATCAATATTACGCATCCAATACTATTTAATTAAGTTGTTTTATACTGATATGTAATTCGGGAGTTACATTTTATTATATGGCAATGAGATGAATCAATATGAGTAAGTATCTATGAGCAATCATGCTGTAGTGTATGAACTAAAATTTGTATCTTGTAACTGAATTTCAGTGACTTTGTTCTTATAATTTTCTTTTTTACCTTAAAAAAACAAAAAAAAACAAAAAACATGAAAATTTTTTGTAACACCATTTGAAATGAATATTTTAAATAAAACGTTTCATCAAATAAAACAGAATGCCTAAGTTTTTATCCTCAAAAAGGGGTTTCGTATTGTGAGGCTGTTCAAGCGCATTTATATTTATTTTAAAATTGATATTCTATAAACCCTTATACCGCAATACTTTGTTGATTAAGGAAACGTTATTGAATTTAAGTAAATATCGTATAGAAAAGGCACTAAGTATTTAGAATGCCATATTTGAATGTGCGCTGTTTTATTTGTTTTCATCAACAAAAAAAAGATGAGAAGTAATAGAATATGATTGAAAATCAATTGCAAAACGAAGAATTATGCACTGTTACCGCATAAATTATAAACATTTGGTTAATTATGTGCCGATACACAAAAAGGCTTAAAAATTAAAGTAATATTTTAATTTTAATTTTTGGTTTAAATGTTTTGAAATGTTAAGCCTTTAAAGGCTAGTTTAGTCCGAAATTATGTGATACATTTAAGGAGTACACACACATGGCTAAAAAGAAAAAAGCTGCGAAGAAAAAAGTCGCAAAGAAAAAAGTTGCTAAGAAAAAGGTAGCTAAGAAAAAAGTTGCTAAGAAAAAAGTTGCTAAGAAAAAGGTAGCTAAGAAAAAGGTAGCTAAGAAAAAAGTTGCTAAGAAAAAAGTAGCTAAGAAAAAAGTAGCTAAGAAAAAAGTAGCTAAGAAAAAAGTTGCTAAGAAAAAAGTTGCTAAGAAAAAAGTTGCTAAGAAAAAAGTTGCTAAGAAAAAAGTAGCTAAGAAAAAAGTTGCTAAGAAGAAAAAGAGATAGATCTAGATTTTAAAGATAGATTTTTCTGACTTTAAATAGTTCATATTAAGAGGTTATCAGGTTTATTCTGATAACCTCTTTTTTTTTATATGTTTTACTTCGTTTGTTCACGAAATTTACCACATAGGTTCAACGTTGTTTTATTATTCTGGGCGTTTAATTGGTACCATTAACGGTTGGCCGTTAGTGCCGATTATAACGTGTTTGGGGCATGTATCGTATTTTACTATTGTGTTGTTTGCGTCGAATTTTTCTGAACAAAATCGTTTTATTTGTAAACAAATATGCGCCGCGTATATAATTATTTTATATAGTTTAAGATGTGAAGGTGAACTAAGTTTGCTTTCAACTCGATGTTATTAATAGAATATGAAAAATAGAGACAGATAGGAAGCTAAGAATATGGTAAAGAAAATCAAGCGTTTGGCATACTTTCAAGGTGCAGTGTTGTTTTCTGTAGGGATGTCAGTTATGGCGCTCCCTATGTTAACCCTTGCCGGCTATAATTTTCTTAATGATCCTGAGTTGACGAAGTATGTCCCCATTGACCCTTATTTGTTTGTACTTGGCGTGGTTGCTGCTTTTCCAATGGTCGGATTTGTGTTGGGACTAATATGGGTTACTGGCGCAAATATTACATTAAAACTTTTCGGTGGCCTCTCTGTTCAATTGGTTGATGTCGAGTTGGCTGAAAAGAAAATAAAGGAGAATCGTGCCGTGCTCAAGGGGAAGCCTAAACAATCTAAAGAAGTTAAAGCATCACCACCTGCAGAGAATACCAATACTTTTGAAGACGAACCGGTATTACCTCTCGAAGCTGCGCCGCAACCAATTTCTATGAATTAGCGGCCGGAATTTGCTGTAATTTTTTCAGGGGCAAGGCCTGTTTGCACCATATTATAAAATGCATCAAATAAGTATGTGGCGTCATGGGGGCCTGGTGATGCTTCGGGGTGGTATTGCACAGCAAAAATTGGTTTGGACTTGTGAGCAAAACCCTCTAACGTATTATCATTTAAATTTACGTGAGTAGGGCGAATATCTAAATTGGCAATCGAGTCTAAATCTACACCGAAACCATGGTTTTGTGACGTTATTTCAACCTCATCGATATCGTAGTTGATCACGGGTTGATTGCCTCCCCGATGGCCAAATTTTAATTTGAATGTTTTGGCACCTAATGCAATGCTTAATAACTGATGTCCTAAGCAAATACCAAAGATAGGCATATTCTTTTCTATTAATAGTTTTAGAGTTTCAACTACATAAGTGACAGGCTCAGGATCGCCTGGCCCGTTTGAAACAAATACTCCCTGCGGTTTCAGTGCCAAAATTTCTTCTGCTGAGGTCGTTACAGGAACGATAGTGAGGTCAAAACCAGCTTGCACTAAGTTGCGAGCAATATTTCGTTTGATACCACAGTCGATAGCTACTATTTTTGGGTTTTTAGCTTTATTACCTTTATTATTGTTAAGAGATGTTGTTGGGCCGGAAAATAAGGATGTGTATCCTTCTGACCATTGATAAGGGGTAGTGCAAGTTGCCGCTTTTGCCAAATCTAAACCAGCCATGTTTTGTGATAATTTTGCCATTGCAACGAGTTTGACGTCATCTAGTAGCTCGTTACTGATAACGGCCTTCATTGCCCCTTTAATACGGAGCATGCGGGTGATTGCACGAGTATCAACGTCTGTTAATCCAACAATATTATGTGATTTAAGGTACGTATCTAAAGACTCGTTTGCTCTAAAGTTGCTAGTGATGCGTGAAAGTTCTTTGATGATCAAACCCGAGATAGCAAGTTCATTGCTTTCTTCATCTTCAGGGCAAACGCCATAATTTCCAATAAGTGGGTATGTCATGGTGATCATTTGATTCCGATAACTAGGATCGGTAAGAATTTCTTGATAGCCCGTCATCGATGTATTAAACACTGCTTCGCCGCAAGTTGTGCCTGTGGCGCCAAAACTTGTGCCTGTAAATACGGTACCATCTTCAAAGGCCATCTTACAAATTGCTTGGTTTTTCATGATTATTTATGTTTCTCTAAGAAATCTTTCTCTAATTTAACAATGCTGTAGTTGCATGTCGATACTAATGGCGAAGGCTGAGGGTCATTTGATGTTTTTAACAAATATCAAAACAGCTTACACTGGAGAGCTCAAGGATCGGCGAGTTTGAGCTCTCCTTTTTTTTATATCAATAACATACAAAAATTAATTATTCCAAGTATGCGATACCATCACAGGATTTTATGTTACTGTATGGATTGCACATCATTGAAAATAAAATCAGGGCGCAGTTTAGTGATTAAATGGGGATTTCGCAACCACAATTTAAGGGGTTGTTGTTAAACGTTTTGAGCGTTGGTATTGATATAGGCACGCATAAGGCGTTATTTGTCGGAAAATCATCTGTTGCCTACTTATATGTATTTAAATGGCTTAAAACATGAATAATACCGTTTTTTTAATTAGGTAAGA
>Ga0255039_10000023_pt1 | contig 42418 bp, 71 predicted proteins | sample BC1_12_1_MG_FD_181713 | JGI IMG/M metagenome (GOLD analysis project Ga0255039, IMG submission 181713) | Seawater microbial communities from Strait of Georgia, British Columbia, Canada - BC1_12_1 | ecosystem: Environmental > Aquatic > Marine > Strait | place: Canada: British Columbia | collected... | reverse complement strand
TATTACTTTTCTTTACTGCTGGTTTACCATCAGCATCTGAATAAATATCTAACCATTCGTACCCATATTCTTTATCTTCTATTCTTCTTTCTTGTGCTGAAAGTAAATGAGGAGGAAATACAGATATTGATCTATGTGCAAATGCTTCTTTAATATTTCTTGGATGCTGAGATATTCTTAATTGATATTCTTCAGGTGGTAACTCTTTTTTCCATATATCAAATTGATCATTTAAAGCTTCTAATGCTTCTTTAACTTGAGAATTACCAAACTCATCTATATGTGGAGGCATAGACCATTGCTCAGGAATAAATAAACCTGATAATCCTTCAGTATTTTTATCATCTATTAAATCAGTCTCTACCGCGTACACATCTTGTGCAGTAGGATTTTGAATCATCTCCTTAAGTGGATTACATTGGGATAAATCACCAACAGATCCTGCAGCTATAAACATTCCTGTAGTAGTAAGTCCTGATCTCATCGCAGGTCTCATATACTCATATGTCTTATTCATTCTAGGTGCAATACCTGCTTCCTCATGAAAAAAGAATTTTACTGGACCCCCTACACCATTTGTTGGATCTTTCTCAAATGACATACCTTGTATAGTTCCTTTAAGACCAACTTCTGTTTTACGATCTCCTTTTCTTACCTCAATCTTTTGCTGCCACATCATTACTTTACTAGGGTTCATTGGTCTATACCAAGCAGTATGTTCATTTAAGAATGCTGCATACTCATCTAAAAATTTCCAAGATCCTTTTTCATTTATGTAATCTTTAAGACTAGCACCTATCTTAAGAGTTACACCAGGTTCAAACCATTGCTGATTTATAAGCTTTGCCATATGATAATATGAAGATGCTATCTGTCTTTTCTTTAATATAGCAACATGCTTAAAGTTTAACTCTGCTAGCGTCTCATATAATGCCATATGATACTGAGCATCTCTAATATCAGCAAATCCAAAATTTTGTATTTCTTTATTAAAGATAGGTAAGAAGTTTAACCACATATAATATTCTCTAGCTAAAAACCAGACATTACCTTCATCTTTAATAATTACACCTTTTCTACATTTTAACTTTTCATAATCCCAATACTTTATAAAGTCTGCTGATTTAAATGGTGCTTCACAATAAATTCCGGTTTTTTTAAATTTTTGAGATTCTTGTTGAAATATAATATTAGTAATTTTATTAAAATTATATTCTCCAGGTAGTTTAAATAAATTTGTAATGAATATGGTAAAATCTTCTCTTGTGTCAAAACTTGTTTCTGACCAATCCCCTTTTTCATAGGTCGGTATATTTTGAAAGATTTCACTCATTATGAATCATATGCTAATCCTTGACCACCTCTAACTCTAGAAGATTGTTCATCTTGTAAATCTTTATATGCACCTTTAAATGACGATCTAATAGCTTCAAAATCTTTTGCTACAGCTCTTATTTGAGAAATATTACCATCTCTACCATCTGTTATTTGAGTATTTTGCATATATTTTGCTAATCTATCTAGCATAGTTGCAATACCTTTATATGCTCTGGATGTTGGTGTTTCATACATTCTTTGGCAAAATTGTAAAGCCACAAATACATCATCATCTTCAGTAGAAAACTTTGCTTGTATTTGTTCTAATATTAAAGTTTCCTTATCCATATCTGGTGTAAAGAAAAAAGGATTAAGATCTGGACTAGGACATGTCATATAAAATAAATACTGGTATATATTTAAATATTCCTCTGGGTAATTATCCATTAGATCTTTAAGTACTTTTAATGTGTAACAATGTTCTGTAGGAACTACTTTGCCATTTTGTATATCAAATAGTTTAGTTAAAATCATTTTTTCTTTATTTTATTTTTATTATCATTTAAGTAATGAAAAATAGACAAAACCTCATCTATTAAATAAGGAATTGGTATTACATTTACATCTTTAACAATAGGATCTCCATTTATATCTTTTTTACTTATTGGATAACCCCATTTATTTTCACCCTCTTTTTCAAATGAAATATGATGTAAAAAAATTTTACCCGGTCTCAGTTTAGGATTATGCTTTAATATAATATACATATAAATACTGAGTTGTAAAGCATAATGGTTAAAATTACAATCATCTAGATTACTAATAGGTGTATTCATTTTATCCGAAATACCTTCCCAATTTACATAAGATTCTTTTTTAATTTCTTTATTTGTTTTATAATCAATAATATTTACTTTATTATTAACCACCTCTACTAAATCGGATTGACCACAAATTCCTTTTGATCTTAAGTAGACCATATGTTCAGGATAAACACCTGGATCTAATTTTTGTGAAGGTGCTAATTTTGTTCCGTCTTTTATTGGTATAGGCTTAAAAATAGGGACAGTTACCCCATATCGTTCAATAGATGCTAATGAACATAAGTCATCTTCTCTTTGATTATGATAAAATGTACCTAAATCAGTAGCACGTTTTGATTCACTGTCCCATATCTTTCTTATTTCTTTTGGTTTTAATTTATACCATTTTGATTTTTTACTTTTACTTACTTTTTCAGCAACTTTTTGAGCATCAAATGGTTTCTTAAAATGAGATATTAATGTAGTTACACTTACCCAGTCTATAGGGTCGTCTTGATTAGTTGATTTATAGCTGTGATCTTTTTCTGTAAATATTATCATAATTCTTCTAATTTATCTTCTTCTTCAACTGTTATTAATGCATCCCATTTATCTAAAGGACAATCAGATGCAAGAGATCTAGTTTTAAAGCTTAAAGAACAACCACATTCACCACAACAAGGTCCTGTTCCTTTTACAGCACATTCACCACCTTTACTAGGACACTGGTTACATAGATTGTATCTTAGTGCAGCAATTTCTTCAACAGTTTCATCACGTATAACGGAATTAGTTATTCCCTCTAGTATCTCTTTTCTGTTTTTCCAAATTAGTTTTAGGGTATTTTTCATTTTTAAATTTTTTTCTTTTTTCTAATTCTTCTTGCACTCTTATATTTATATTTTTTAATTTTTCAAGTTTTTCCTCAATACTCTTCTTATTATGATAAGCACCAAAAGTAGATGTATCGTGATTATTTAAAACTTTCTCATAATGAGGGATTGCAGTTTTAACTTTTTTCATTTTAAGAACAAAATGACCTAATCCTTCTACATTAAGTCTTAAATCATTTATATTTGACATTCTTTTTTTTAAAGTCTTATAGTAAAAAGTTACTAAGTCGTCAACAAGTTTTTCAGAACATTCAAATTCATCTGTTATTTCTTGATATAAACTATTAGGTTTTTTTGGTATCATCTGAAATAAATTTATAATCTAATAAGATAACACCTTCAGTTTGAATTTTTAATTCTGGATTAATTTTAATAACTTTTTTATTATCAGGATCTTTTACAACTAAATTATTTTTTTCAGCTTTATTAATACTATTTCTAACTGTTTGAGGTGATTTAAAAATCCAATCTTCCTCTAAAGATGCGTCTAAACAAAAGTTACTAAGTTCAACAGGTTCATTAAAACATAAAAGAGTTACACAGTTTAAATCAGAATCACTCATTGTTATACGGTTAATATAACAATGAGTTAATATCTGAAATTTTACAACATCCCATTTAGGGAGTTTTACCCTTTTTTGTACTTGATTTACAAGTGCCATTTTAAGATTTTCTAAGTTTTTTACCTTTACTAGCTGGTGCTTTTTTTGCTGGTTTAGGTTGTTCAGGGAAAGGAGGTCTTTCTAAGTTTTCTGAACTTTTCATAGTTTCTTGTCCTTGAGCTGCAGTCATCATGTTTGCATATTGAATCTGCATTGAAGCTCTTTTAAATCTTGACTCTTCAACTTCAGTAAGAAGTTTTTCATACTCTGATTGTGACTTAAGATAAGGAAGAGATTTATCATAAAATTCTTTCATCTCATCTCTCCTTGCTTCTAATTCTTCAGGAGTTAATTCGTCATCAAATTGTTGGTTTTCCATAACATATTAATTTTTACATTTAAAACAAATATACTAAAATAGTTTAAATATTTAATGTTTAAATTAAAAAATCCAGACATGTTATGTATCTGGACTTAAGTGTAATCTATGCAATTATCTATTTTTAAATGTGAAGTTTAAAATAGTTAGTCCATAAAAATTTCTTTCATGATCAATTTCAATTGATAAGATATCTACTATTGAAATTCTTAACTTAAAAGTAAATGATTTCCAAAAAAGTTTATGTTTTTTCCAATTATGTCTAAATTTCATTTTGAGCTTCTATTTGTTGTATCATTTCAAAGTGGATCTTAGCTATTCTATCCCTCCCGTCTTCTGCAAGAAGATACTTGTGACAGTTATCAGAGTTAGTCATAAAGAAGTTTTCTGATAATATGGCTGGCATTGTAGTTTGAGCAAGAACCCAAAAGTTAGCTTCTTTATCTACATCTCCGTCTGTTGTATCTTTTCTCATATACTCCCCTGTAAACTCTCTCATTGATTTCTCAAAAAGAATTGTAGCAATCTCATCTGATTTAGTTTCACCTCTTGAAGTATATACTGACCATCCATTTGCAGATTCTTGATCAAAACCATTTGCATGTATGCTTACATATATACAAGGTTTTCCAGAAGACTTAGCAATTGAATTAGCTTTTTCTGTTCTATAAGATAAAGGTACATCTTCTTGGGTGTCTACTAAGTTAACAGCATCTATATTATTTGCTTTACATAAATCCATTAATCTAGCTACTATAGCTCTATTAAATTCTCCTTCATAAAGTATTTGACCATCAGGCCATACTGGAGATCTTTTTCCTGCTGTCTGATAAACACCATCTATTATTCCCCCGTGACCATTATCAAATATCCATAGATAGTTTGAATCTGGTTGATCAATTGTGTGAGGTGTAATTGACATATCAAATTCAGTATGACAATTTGGGCATGTTATTATTTTTTCCATAGGTATCTTATTATTGCGGGTATAGCATATATTAAAAAGAAAATCAAATATACTAAAATTGCACTTACCCCATCTTATTTCTTATTTCTAGCTTTAGTAAATTTGTCAATTGATGTTAATCCTAATGAACCAAATGCAAATAAAGCTACAGCATCTACAAGATACTCTGCAGGCTTTATATCACCGTGAGTAAAGGTATTAGCTATTAATGATACTACAAGTGCTAATACGCAAAGTAAACCACCTAATCTTTTTGATGAGTAAACACCTGTCTCATCACTTAATAATTCTTTAAAAAACTTTTTCATAGTAATCTTTTTTTTAAAAATAAAAACAGTCTGTATAACCCATAGGCCATTACTGCTATGATTAACCAATTGAATATCTTTTTCCAAAGTGGAGTTTTTTCATAATATCTAATTGGGATCTTTCTCTCAACTATTTTCTCTACCGTAATTGTGTCACACTCCCCTTGAATAAATACATTCTTGCTAATAGTGTCGTGAAATATTTTTACAGTAAGTCTTTCTTTCTGTAATATTAATGTGTCTCTAGTAATCTCATGAAAGAAATGCTCATTGATAATTGTATCATGAATTATTTTAGGTACAGTAATTTGAACTGTATCATGTATAATAAGAGTATCAGTAGTAAGTAAGTATGGGTGTTTTTCTATAAGCCTTGTAAACCTCCTTTGAGGAGTGCATGATATAATTAATAGTATTAATATTATAAAACTACTTATTTTTAGATTCATGAATTGCTGTTATTATTCTTAATTCCATAGCACCCATTTCTGTTTTTAGTTCTGCTATTGCTTTATCTTGAGTTACACGGTTTGATTCAACCTGCTTTTTAACATCATCAATTCTTTTGTGTAATGTTATAGCATTAGCTTTTTTATCTTGTTTAAGTTCATCCATGTCTAGTTTCAGGTTAGATAAAATTACTGATTGAATTTCTACCTTTCCTTTTAAACTATACCAAATAGTTAATGCTCCCACTATGGCTGATAACAAAGATATTAATGCTTCAAACCCAATTCCAAATCCTGTAACTTCCATTTTTTATAAATATATATATACTATAATATACTAAAAATAAGTGTAAATACGTAGAGTTTACACTTATATTTTTCTCAAGAGTATAGATGTACTCATTTTATTCTCTTATTACTATTTGAAAATCTCTAACTAACATATCATCTGCTCCAGTTGGATTCTCAACATAAATCTCTATATAATCAGTTTGATTCATTAAAGTTCCATATACCATAGGTAATGCTGTTGAAGCATCATCATCAACAAGTATATTTACTTCTGCACCTGGTAATACTGCTCCATTTTTATAAATATAAAATTTATAATCGTCAACACCACCACCTTGTTTTTCAAAGCTAATTGATGCGTGAATTGATATATAAATTTGTTTACTTCCCCTATACGTTGCTCTACCAGCAGTAGAGACATCAAACCTAACTCCTGCCTGTTGTACTGCAAGTCCATTAGTATCTATAACTACTGGCACTCCAGAACTTAAAACAGTATTCTGAGTATTACCAGTTAATGTCATTACTGTACCTGAAGTAGAATTTAATAAACCTTGATTGGCAAATACATCATAGTTTAAAGATTGTATAGTTGAATAATCAGGTAAACCAGATGCTTCTGGTAAGAATAATTTACCTGTAGTAAGACCTGTATTTACAAATGCATTAGAAGATATAGTACCAAATCCAGTTGTAGATAATGCAGCTATTTCAATACCATTTTGAGTTTGTTGTGGATGTACTACACAACCATTAATATTAACAGCTCCAAACCCTATAATATTAGCAGGTTGTAATTCAATCATAGAACAAGTAGCAAATCCAGAAGGTGTTGGGATTGAAGATTCATCAAACCATCTGATTAATTCACAAGATGTTATTTGTATTTTAGAAGTATCTTCAAATCTTAAACCATAGTTTAACGCTTGTATATAAAAGAATAAGCAATTATTAATATCTACGAGGTCATACCCTACAATATCCATTACGTCATAACAATTTCTAAACTGACAATTAGAAATTAACATAGTTTTTAATCTATTTGCATTATAGTCTGTTACTAATCCTATGTTAGTAGCACTTATTATAGATCCATTTAAATTAGTTCCCGATAGTTTAAGATCTTTTAGTATAAAGTTAGAATCTGTAATGTTAAACATTGCTCCAGTTCCAGTATAATTTAACACGTCACTATCTCTACCCAATCCTACTACTTCAATATTATCAGCATTAACAGTAATTGGAGAGAGTATGTCTACTATACCTTGAACAACATATGTTGTATTTGCAACAAGAGGGTTAGGTAAATCTGCAGCTGAAGTAACTTGAACTACATTTTTACCATTCTGAAGACCATAAAATGTACCATTTGGTACACTATATTTTACATCTACTTTACTATTAACAACATCCTCGATAACAGTAACTACAGTATTAAGACCACTGTTAAAACTTAATCTAGTTGTTGATCCAATAAGAGTGTTTCCTTCTAAAATATCAATTGTTGTAGTTGCAGGGCTTGACGGAGCTCCTGTTTGAAGTTTAATCTCATCAAATGCTACTTGTACTGTAGGATTTATTACACTACTACCAGGAGTTTGCAGTTTATAGACAGTAAAGTTTATAAATCCTATTTCTGTAGCTGTAGTAAAGTTTTGAGTCCATAGTCCTGTAGGCACATTAATAAGTTGCCATTGACCTACTAAACTAAAGTCAATAAAATTTTGTAAAGGAATTACTCCTAAGTATACACCTGTTGTTGAAGGATCTGCAGAATAAGCAGATACATAAAACAATGTAATATCATTTGCTGTTAAGTCATCTACAAGATATACTTGAAAACTTAATATAGAATAATCAAATCTATCTACTGGAGTAGGTGCTGTAAATCTAGTACCTCTTAATAAACCATATCTTCCAAATGTAGAAAGACAACAAGCAGCTCCTGCAACTGGACTAGGTGTTCCTGAAGTAAAATTAGCTGTTGTTCCAAAGCCTCCGAAAAACCCTCCTAACCAATCTGAAACACCATCATTTCTATAAATATATTCTGTTGTAATAGTAGGTGTAGTTGCTCCTGCTCCTACAAATACATATTGTACTAATACTTGGTCTGCTTCAAGAGCTGGTGTAATAGGATTTGCAGAAGGAGTTCCTTGCACAACCTCTACTATAGGGTTATCAGTAGGATCTATACTAGCAACTATTGCATCAAATCTACCAAATGTAGCATCACCTGCTGCTAATGTAACTGTTGTAGCAGCAGTAGTATATTCAATTCCTGTTATTTTATATACAAGAATAGATACATCAAAATCTAATCCTGTTCCAGAATAAGATGCTCCTCCTGATATTAATAAAGTATCTCCATCATTTGCCCCTAAATCATCTATAGTTGCATAAGGATTTATTGATGATGGGTTATTTGCATCTACCGCAGCATTATATGCATTATTAGGTAAATTCCTTCTATAATCTGTAGCCATAATTTATTATGTTAAAGTTGCAATCAAAAAAGTAGTTGCAGATACACCACCTGAACCATCATCTGTAGGGTCATATGCTATACCAGCTAATGTATTATTTAAAGATCCAGCATCAAAAGTAATTGTTTCTCCTGCAGCTAACACTGTTCCTAAAACAGTTCCGTTTTCTGATCCTACATTTGCAATTGAAACTGACTTTACAAGTATACCAACCGCTCCAGGTGTAGTTTCTCTTCTTAAATCAGCAACTACTCCAGTAATTGGAGTTGTATTAGTTGCAATTTGTGTAGTATCAAGTTCTATCTGAGTATTCATTGCTAAGATAGCTGCTAATGTAGCTTCTGTAGCATCACCTCCTTCTAAGTATGTAATAGTACACCCTTCAGAAGTAAAATCAACAAGAGGTACTCCTGTATTAGATCCTGGTAAATAATAAGTTGGGGGTCCTGTCCATCCACCATTTTCAGTATCCCAAACTCTTACTTCTAAGTAAAGTTCAGTACCTGCAAAAGGATCTGGTCCTACACAAGTAATACTTACAATTTTAGCTTCATACTCAGTACCATCTGCCTGATTATTTATTGCATTAATAATACCCTGCAGCCCTTTAAGCATTTTATATTGCCAAGGCCAATTATTCCCTTTAAGACCACTATTTTTTAAATCTCCAATACTATTTGACATAATTATTTATTTATGATTGTCTACGTGAGTTACTATATCTACTTGTACCACTTCTATAAGAACTCCCTTTTTTAACTGAACCACCAACCACTTGTTTTTTAAGTTTTTCTTTAGGTTCTTGTTTAGGTTCTTGTTGTTGAGGACCCCGGTCAGGACCTCCTTTTGCCATTTCTGAATCTAGTTCAGCTTGATTCTTATTACCTCTTATAGCACCTATTGTAGCTCCAACAATACCTGTAAGAATACTAGCTGCACCTATCTCTCTACTTCTCCAAGGTTTACATTCTTTACCGTTCCAGTAATACCCATTACCACATCCTTTTTTATTTACCATAATTAAGACTTAATTACATGTACGACACCACTTGATTTGCTGTAGAAATCTCCAACTTTATATCCTGCTGCTTTTGCTTCAGCATCATTTGCAAATTCTCTATCTGAAATACGTGTTCCCGCATCAAATAAAAATTTAGCTACTGATCTATTAAGATATTGTGAGATTTGAGTTAATTTTGATCTAAATTCTGGCATTACACCAGTTGCATTATCTGCATTTTCAAATTCTTTTAGAGTTGCCATGTTATGATATTTATTAATGTTACAAATATAATATACAAAAAATAATTGACATAAAAAAGCCCCTATATAATTTAGGGACTCTTATATGTTTGGAGAAGCAAAATTTTTTTAAGTTATAAATAAACCTAATAGAAAAGATATTATGATCATCATTATAATAAGCAATCTTGCTGTAGATCTCCCATACTCATCATCTTCTAAGTCATTAGTAAAAGGTTTACGTATAGGTCTATTAACAGCATCTTGAAATATAAATATAAGTGCTATTACAAAACTTACCATTATATAGATGAGTATTTTTACCATATCATTGCTATTGCATTATCAGGAACTAATATTCTCATTTTTCCATCAACCTCTACTTTTTCACCAGATTCTAAAGCATATGTATTAACATATACTTTTAAACCTACTTTAAGTTCTGTTACTTCATCACCTATTGCAAATATTACTAATGATTGCCATTTTTTCATAGCATCTTGCATCATCATTTCTTCATCTTTTGCAGTAAGTTCAATACTAGATTTTTCTAACTCTGGTATTGTAATTAATACTCTTTTACCTCTTAATTTCATTTTTAATAGTTTAATTTATTTTTACGCATCGTATTTTTGAAAAGTTTCTTTGGTATCTGGATTATTAGACTCCATAGTTTTTTCTATGGGTAGATCATTAAGGATATTTAATTTGATTTTTTCTAATACACCTACTAAGGCTAAGTTACCATAAGACTCTTCCTCAATTTTAACTTGTAAAGCGTCATTTATAACTTCAACTGTAATTAATATTCGATCTTCCATTGATTGTTTGTTGGTTTAGACAAATATATTAAATTTTTTTTGTTTAAACTATAAACCCTGAAATTTTTAAATATCCAGGGTTTATATAAGCAGAAATTATTGTGGAAAATAATATACTGTAAATATATGTATTTTTTTAAATAGGAAATAACATACTATCTACTTTTTTTATAAGACCTTTTCTTTCAATAACATTAAGTACTAAAATTCTACCACCTAACGGTTTTGGTGGAGCCCCTCTCTCAACATGCCATCCTTTACTTCCATCTTCGTATTCTTCTTTATACGTTCCGGTAATGCAATGATGTATTTCTTTATGTTTTAATTTATATCTACCATTTATATATTCTAAATCTTCTCTTACATCATTACGACTTGCGTTTTCATGTATATGACCCATACTAAATATATCCATTCCTTCATACATCTCCAAGGCTCTAGTCAGATTAAGTGCTCCTTTAGTTACAACTCCACCACCACCAGATCCGTGATAATATTTATGTTTAAATGCAGCTGTCACACCTTTATTATCTCCTTTTCCTTTTCTTATTCTTAAATTATAAATAATCCAGCCGCCATATCCACCTAATTTAATGTCCATATGATGTTTAAGATTCATCATTTTAACAAATCTCTTAAGTATATCTGTTTCCTGCCACTTTATAATACCTGTCTCATGGTTGCCATAGCCAATAACGGCAATTAAATGTGCATAGGGAGCAAACCACTCTACAGCTGTTTCTACAATAGAATCTAAATAATGGGAGTTATTATGTTCCGGGAGTATATCACTCTTATTCCTCCTATTATCCCCCCTACCTTGCATAAGACAAAACATATCCCCTACTATAACAATAGGTATACTTTCTTTCTTACAATAATTTAAATGTTGTTTTAATAACTCTCTATCGCATTTTGGATTGTCCCAATGTAAGTCTGATAATAATGCTATTTTTGCTTGCTTACCTTCTAAGAGTATATTGTGGACATTCTTTTGAATTTCTTTTATTTCCATGTCTTATTTTCCACTTTGTTACCTTATAATATACAAAAAAAAGATGACAACTACAAGAGTACTGCTTCTATAGAGGATTAATTCAACCTTTTGGTGGTGTAGATTTAGTTCATATTTGAGGATATGATGGGTCCTTATAAAATTGACCCGGGGTGTCCTGCGGCAAGCTGGTACCCCCCTTTGTTCTACAAGTCAATTTTTAATTTTTGTTGTTCACAAATCTTTTTTTCCTGCAGTCAAAAAAGCTTTGTTCTCTAACAAACATCTCTAACCCTACAGTTACATAGTAAACATATAAATATTTATACTATGAAATTTCAGAGAAATTTTGGCAACACTGCCTACTGCATTATTACCAAATCTCTTCATCATGATGACCTCTTCACGGTCATTCCATCTGATGAAGACATTAATGAATTTGATTTACATAAGAATTATGTAAAGAAAATTTTCGGAAAGAAGAAAGACTTCTTGTCCGAATATGAAGATGAATCTTCATACATTGTATTTGAGTTGACTTGGAAAGAATCCAAATCACCTCAAATGAAACATAAAATGAACATCACAATCACATCTCATAAGAGATATGAAGGTGATGAAGAGGACGAATAGTCCTCTTTTTTTTTAATTACATTACATTACATTTCATCCTCTTTCTGCTAACCCTGTACTGATAAAAATAAATTTAAAAGAAATGACAAAAGAAAACACAACAGAAGAAACTATGGACAAGAGATTCATAGACATTAACGGAACTAAAGTATTAAACTTAACACCATCCTTTAAAGGTGAGATGGCTTTAGTATCCAGAACAGTATTAGACAAGCTAACTGAGAATTTAGGTAAAGTAAGCTTATCAACTCTTAAATATGACCTGAGACATAAGATCTCAGAATGTAGCACACTTGTAGAAATAGTTACAGTAGCCGAAGACTTTGCAAACTTCCATAACTCAGTAAACTTAATTAAAGAGATTAAGATGGAAGAAGAGTTATCTGCCAATCCTCCTAAAATAGTACATACATTAGATGAGATTGAAGGTGAAAACATTGATGAGTTACATTAAAGAATTATTTACATTAGAGCACTGTAGAAATACGGTGCTCTTAAATTAAAGAGAATGGACAATTATTTAACAATAACTTTATTTAAGATAAAGAGAACTAAGGAAGGTGTATTTAGATTTGGGTACAAGGTAGATGGAAATCTCATTATGATGCATGAGTATGTACGGTGGTTACAAGAACAACCTTGGAGTAAAGACAATTACAACTATCAAGAACCACAATACTGGACATTATATCCAAATACCAATAAGAAAGTAGTGAAATTATTTAGAGGTGGTAAGTATGGATGGTACACGGAAGGGTACTGGAAACATTTCGGAACAAAGATGAGAAGAGATATACATAGAACCTTTATAAGAAAGGTAGAAAAGGTATGGAGTAAAGCACAGGACAGAGAGCACATTACATAGTAATGTGTTTCTCTTTTACATTAAATCTTCCCTCTTTTTTGCTAACCCTAAACTAATAATGAACATATAAAAACATATAATATGAACAGTAAACTTAAAGGTACGAGAGTATCTAATTACGTGAGAAAAGATGGAGATCACAAAGGTAAGACATTCTTCATCTATGATGTGACAGGAGCAGCAGAGGACATTAAGAAGTTCAAGGCAAGTCCAAGTCAGAAGAAGTGGCCGAGAGTAAATTCCATAACAGGAGCACCTCAAATCCATACAATGTACATTGATCCACTACGAAAGGAGAATCCATTGTACCTGAAACAAGATGGTAATTACACTTTAGATCAAAGTGAGACCAGAGAAGATTTGGGAGTGTTACAGGCTTTGAGAGATACAGCACCTGAATTGGTAGGTGGATACACTGAACATCTCGTTGAGAAAAGTTGGGGAGCAGGTAAAGCAAGTAACAAACAGTTAAATGCATTTACACCCAAGACTGAAACACCAGCTCCAACAGGAGAAGGTGCAAACTTGGACGAGGTAGAGTAAAACAAAACAGTGGTGTGACATATACAAGAAATTGTGTATGTTACATCACTTTTACATTAAAAGGTATTAACCCTCTTTTTTTCTAACCCTTCACTATAATGGGGAACATTGCTGACGCAATGTTTGTTTTTTGTTATGTGATTTGGTAAATGTATTTGGTAACAAGTGATATATTACTTATCACTGGGTATTTCCTACAGAAGTAGTAAAATACATTACTCCACACATTTAACAAAGAATTATTTACGGAAATATTTACGTGTTTGTGTTAAAAAGAGAATGTGAGTCCTAAACTACTCCACATTTATTACTCTTTACATAACACACATAATACTTACTAAACATCTATTACTATTAAATATATAGCTAACTATGTGTTGTTTAGCGTATAGAGACATTGTCATTTCTTTATTGTCTTATATAGTAATAAGTGTTTAGTTTCCGGAGAGATTAATATGCCCTTCCGTATCTTTATGATTGTTTAATAGACAGTCAGTGGGTGCGTTAGGGTATGTTATATTATAAGCGTATGGTAGTTATAACGCGGGATTGATCACCTAAACCCTACCACTTAAAGACATAGGAAGTTCCTTTTACAATAACAAACAAAAGAATTACTTCCCGTCTTAATTAAAACCAAAGTGTCAGTTCCTGTTTAACTATAAACAGAGAAGACATACTGCTAACAGAGTTTGAAAGTAAATCAGACAATTATTACTGACCGTCTTACTGGGGTCTCTGTTGTGGTAGTGTGTTGCATGGGAGTTAATGGCTGAAAATCCCGTTTAGAGTAAGCCACAAAGATGATAGAGAGATATAAAATGTTCCTTTTACACAACCAAAAAAGAATTACATTTCATCTCTCTTGATTCTTATTATTCACTTATTTATTCACTTATTTAAAATTTAAGAACTATGGCAAATTTTGCTGAACTTCGTTTATTTGGTAGAGCACTGAAAAATACCAATGATTCTAATACAGTTGACTCTGTACTTATTAGAACTTGTGCATCTAAAGGATATGTTATGCATCCTGATTGTAATGCTGAAAGAGTTAAATCTTTTATGCAGTCATTACCTAATAATGTTAATACTACTTTCTATAAATCATTTAATGATGTTATGAATAGAAGTAGAGCAGCATTATTTATAGATCAGTGTATGCACTATGCTTCTACCTATGGTACACATCATACAGGTAAAGCATATGTTCCTAATGATAATCCTGCTGAAATTGATTTTACTGAATGTAAGATTATTGAGCCTATTACATTGGCTGAACTTACAGGTAAGATACAAGATATGTTACACTCAGGTATTGCTCTTAAGAATGATACTCTGAATGATATCTTCGAGTTGATTGCTGAGTTTCAGATTGAGTTAGATTTGTCTGACGTTAAGAACCGTGAGTTCTTGATTAGATATCATATCTCTGTAGGTAAACCGTTTGATACTCCAGAAGAGACATTGCAAGCAATTAACTTTATCATCACTGATAGTGCTTGTATTGTTAAAGACCGTGCAACAGTTAGTACATACTGTATGTTTGCTGCTTGTGATGGTAATGACTTTGAGTATGTCAAAGAGTCTTTTAAATCACATTCTTTAATAGAGTGGTCTGTTATCTTTAATAGATATAAGCCATTGTTTCTTGCTTTAAGAAATAGTGAGTTAAGACCTGTGATTAACAAGATATCTAAGTTGTCTAAAACATTTCACATACCTACTGTTATGCCTATGAGTACAGAGTTTCTGACTCCTAAGTATATCAATAGTCGTTTTGAATTTACAAAGGCTAAACATTGGTTGTTGAGAAATATCAAGGATATGTCTACTTTTCAGTTAGTTAAGTATTACAATGCTGTAAGCAAAAGATTTCAAGGTGAGTTTATTGATACAATTAATATCAGAAATGGTAAAAGCTGGGTCAAAAAGACTTCTTGGAATTTAAATAGCATAACTACAAGAAATTTGGATTCAATTGCTTATTTGTTGAAAAAGCAAATCCGTAAAAAGGTTGAGTATAGTTTAAATTGGAAGAACATTATTGTTCCTTCTGATTTGAAGATTGCTCTTCCTACATCAGAGAAGAACTTTATTGGTGCATTACCAATTGGTTCTTATATTGATGTTAAGCGTGAAGATAATCTCATTGTTGGGATTTATTGGAAAGGTGAGGATGGTGCACAGGATCTTGATTTGTCATTTACTGATATAGATGGTAAGACTGTTTCTTGGTGTAATTCATACACTGATGAGGGTAATAACATTGTCTATTCAGGTGATATGACATCTGCTTATCCTGAAGCTGCAGAATACTTATTGTTCCGTAGAAATATGCCTAATGGTGTATTTACTTGCAATAGTTACTGTGCTGATTCAAAGTCAAAGTATACATTTATTGTTGCTAGACTTCCTGAAGGTAAAGAGTTTGATTATGGTCATATGGTAAATCCAGATGATATTATATTTCAGACTCCTATGGTTATGACAGGTAATGAAATGTCTATGGCTATCTATGTTGATGGTAGATTTATCTTTACTGATAGAGCTACTGGCAATGGTAGAGTTGCTCAAGCAGGTATTACTACTCGTGACCTTATTCAGAGTCAGATTGATATGTCAGGCATGGTATTGACATTGAATGACTACATGACAAATGTCTCTCCTGATGGAGAAGATGTTAAACTTACTGATGACAAGTCAGCTTTAATTAGCTTATTGTCATAAGACTACTGGACAAGCTAACCGTAATGTTAGTTCGGGCAGCCTGAAATAATAGGTTGTTGGTAAAGCAGAGATGGATGCTTGTCCTTTAAATTAGTAACTAAATATACACTTAAAATGAAAATTAAATTATTATCACCGTTTATTATATGCCTTTTGATTACTCTGACATTTGGCATTTTATCAGGAGTAGCCTTTTATAAAGGTTCGAGTATTACTGGATTATATATTATTGCTACAATGATTTGTAGTGTGATATTACCATCTTGTAAAATAAGTTAAAACCATTAAAATATATATATATGAATGAAACAATGATTACAACAGGAAAAGTAAATACAGAAAAAGTATTGAAAGAAATGACTGCAATTAATAGCCAATTAGTGCAGTTAACTCAGCAACTTTATAATACAAAGTTGAATGAACAACAAGTAAATAAGATATGTGCTATGTCTTGTATAGATAAATTATGGTTAATAGCACAGTATAGGTCTGATTTGCGTCTTGATGGATTTGATTCCAGCATAGCAAATCTAAATGATCCATTATAATTTTTATTAATTCACTTATTAATTCACTTAAAAATTTATTATTATGGCTAAAGAATTAGCAATTATTGTTGATGTAGATGGTACATTAGCAGACATGAGAGGTGTGAGAGGACCTTTTGAGTGGGACAAAGTCCACCTTGATAAACCTCATCAAGATGTTATTGACCTTGTTAAAGATTTATATAATCTTAAAAAATATAATATCATCATTACCACAGGTAGAGATGGTGTTTGTGAAGAGGCAACAAGACAATGGTTATTAAACCACGGAGTACCCTTTCATGATTTCTATATCAGAAAAGCAGGTGACTTTAGAAAAGATAACATTATTAAGTCTGAGATCTATATGGATCATATCAGACCTAAGTATGATGTTAAGTTTGTCATTGATGACAGAGACCAGGTTGTTGAGATGTGGAGGTCATTAGGTCTACGTGTCTTACAAGTAGCACCAGGAAACTTTTAGTTATGACTAAGGAAGAAGCATTAAAGCAAACCAAAGAAAGATTCACTAATCTGTTGGATGGAAGTATCCTTCCAGGGATTAGTGTTAGTAAGATTATATCTTACTATGAAGATTCACTTGAAGGTAATAAACCTGATAGTAGTATGCCTATTGGTAATATAGAAGAGAACTTCCGTGAAGTGAGAATTGAAGAGGAAGAATTTTATTTACGTAACGGTTATATTTTAAGAGACCATGAGTAGACTAGAAGAAATAGTGTTTGGTAAAACAGGCACAAGAATAGCTATTACACTTGCTATCCTATGGGTAGTAGGTGTAATAATATTGAGCATCACAAATATAGTAACCGCTTTAAAATAAAAATATGAAAGATACTATAACATTTATTACAGGAAAAGATACTTATGATGACATGTATTCATTTATGCTTGAGCAAAGTAAAGAGTATCAAAAATTTAAATTTTATACAAATAAAATATATGCGTTTAATTACTCCAATAAAAAAGAAACTGATACACACATATATTGGTCTAATAATCATAAAAAACCTATGTTTGAGAATAATACATTATTTTTTAAACATGAGACATCAGAGGGAGCAACTTTTGATAAAAAGACAGGTAAAATTAAAATATGGTTTGGTAAACAGTTTCAAAGAATGCAGCCAAATATTCAAGATGATATACTTAAAACACTTGTTCCTTGGTATGACATTCCTGGTGGGTGTCATCAAAGTTATTTAGATTTAATGACAAAAGGTATACTTCAAAAAATGATTAGTGGGAAAATTACAGATACGGAAAGTATAATATCACAATTTTGTAAATATAATCCTTATAAAAGTTTTAAGTTAGATACTGCAAAACTTGATTATATATTTAAAAATAGTAGTAGTTACTTTAATCTTAGACAGTTTAAACATACTTTTTTAGCATCTAAATTTCCTAATGACGTTGTAAATTATTTAAAAAATAATATACATACCTATTATATGCATGCTAGTGACTTTGAAAATTTTTCTAAAGCAGCATTGTCAGTAGGAAAAGAGTTTGATATAAATTGGACTCAAGCAGAATTAAATGAAAAAAGAGAAGAGTTATATAGAACACAGCATGAAATAGATAATATTTATTCAGGTGTTTTAGGAATTAGAAAAGACAATGATTTACCTTTTTAAGTATGAAAAAAAAAGTAATTTTAGTAGAATTTGAAAACAAAGATGTAGAGACTGTATTAGGGGAGTTAATAAAACATAAAAACAAAGATCATTTTGTTAAATTATTGGCTCCTATGATATGTCAGAGTCCACCTGCAAGTAAACTATTTTTTAAGTTATTACTTGCAAATAGTAAATTACCAACAGTATTTCCTATTGGTAGTTTGGTTAAAATACCAATAGATTCTTTAAGCTATACGGCTAATAAAGAAGAAATAGCCAAGAAATTTGGAGATGATGAGTCTAAAATAATTGCCACTATATATGGTTTTAGAGGATATCATGATTATAATGTGTATGAAGTAGAATACATGAATGTAGACAGTAAAGGAAAAACAAGTAAAGATAAAGCATATTGTGCTTTTAATGAAGTAGAACTTATAGAAGAGTTTTAAAATAGTATATCTGTGATATGCTTTTCCTAAATGGAACAGGGGAGAATTCAATGTCTCCCCTTTTTCATAGTTAGCTATATATTAATAAATATTATTAGTTTAGTTTAAATATATCACTTTAAATGTTATATATTTATCTACATATATATACATTAATGTTATATCAGCTACCAAACGGAAAAGTTGTCCATATGTCAATTGAAGAGTATTTAGATCTTACAGATGAAGATGTACAATACTTAATGTCTCTTGATTTTGGTGAGCATATAGTAGATCCTTTTCAAGGATCAGCTGTCAAAAAAAATACTAAAGAAAAATTTTATGACTTCGGAACATCCAGTGATGAAGACAAAGATGATAATATATCTAGTAAAGATATAGATTTCCCGAACAATTTGGATACGTAATTTATATTCCGGTTATAAATTGCACACTTACCCTTAAATGAGTTATTAAGGATATAGTATAGATCAACTCAAAACAATCAATTATTTATTTATTAATTAAAATTCAAGTTATGAACTCAAAAGTAACAGTATTATCTGATGAGACAACAGGAGCCGTAGTAAACGTTTCCCAAAACAACCCTGAATATGGATATATCCGTGTTCAACAAATTAGAACCATGATAGATGATAATGGTTTTTTACGTAGAAAACCAGTATCAGCATTAATTCCTGGTACAGTTGAAGAATTAAAAGCAACAGCTTTCTATGCAGGTCAACAAATTGATGGTAAAATTGTGGTAGAAGAATCACTAGAGCCATTTAATGATAAAGAACCTACTAGAGACTTAAAAGTTGCTGGTGAAACTGGTATTGTATGTAGTTTAGGTGGATTACCTATCTATAGAAGAACCAAAATGAGTTTTGATGGAACTTCTGCTGACACATTAGTTAAGCACGATAACATTGAAGAACTCCGTAATGCATATCAAGCAGCGTCTAATAAAAAAGATGCACTTAAAGAAAATGCAGGTGGAAACGAATTTAGTGTGTAATCATTAAATTTTAATGTGTATATGGGGGATGTAATGTCCCCCATTTTTATGAATTTAAATTGTATTATTAAAATGGAAAAGTTAAAAAAGCAGGTAAAAAATTATCAACTGCATAGTGGTAAAACATATATGGAGTATGAGCAAGACAAGTATTCAGTATATCAAAATTATTTATATAAAAGAGCTTTATATGGTATTAAATCATTACCAAAGAAAGAAGTAGAAGAGATGTGTAGTAGAAAAAAAAGAAGAATTAATAGTGTTCATTATAGAGCACAAAATGTATTAAATATTGCAAAACACGAAGTTACAATTAAATATACTAATCAATTCTTTACAAAGTTTTTTCCTAATTCTAAGTTAGCTAAAGATATTACATCTTTTAGTGAAATAGATAAGAATTTTAAAAACAAGCTAACTTTTAAAGATTTAAATTTGACTAAAGACGATATTGTTACTATATTTATGAACAATGGAATTTTACGTTCAAACTTTTTAAGTTTAAAGCAAAAACCAATTAGTTTACCAAGTTTAAAAAATGAAAGTAAAGCTAAAAGAATGTGATGGTTGTCAAAAGATGACTGTTATATGGAAGAACCATGAGGGTAATAGATATTGTAAATATTGCTGGAGTTGCCACAAAAGCAGTACTAACAATCCACAGAAACCAAACGTATCTATCCCTCGTGTATCTTCTAAAAGAAAAAAGAAAGATGCTGAGTATCTTAAATTAAGAGAAAGGTATCTTACTGACAATTCCCTATGTAAGATTAAAGTAGATGGTTGCAGCAGTAATGCTACTGATATCCATCATACTTATGCAGGTAGTGATCGTGATGTGTATTATTTAATACAAAGTACATGGTTGCCTGTCTGTAGGAATTGTCACAATTGGATACATGGTCATCCAGAGAAAGCAAGAATTATGAATTGGTTAAAATAAATTAAAAATGACAAAAGATGATGTTCAATTAAAAGCTCTTGAAGCAACAGAAAATAAACAAAGATGTGGTATAGTATTAGGAACTGGAGTTGGTAAAACTTTAATAGGTCTTAAACACATAGAAAAGAATACTACTAGTCTTATGAAAGTATTAGTTGTAGCACCAAAGAAATCTATATTTGCATCGTGGACAGATGATGCTAATAAGTTTAAAATGAAAAATTTGTTAGATAGAGTAACTTTTTCAACTTATTTAAGTATTAATAAACATAGTCCACTTGAATATGATGCTGTTTATTTAGATGAGTGTCATAGTTTACTAGATAGTCATAGAGGATTTTTACAACTTTATAAAGGTAAAATATTGGGATTAACAGGTACTCCACCAAAAAGAAAATTTTCAGAAAAAGGTAGATTAGTACAAGAATTTTGTCCTATAGTATTTTCATTTTTAGCAGATGATGCTGTTGAAAATAAAATTCTAAATGATTATCAGATAATCGTACATCAAATAAATTTATCAAATGATAAAAATTATATGGTGAAAATGAAAAACAAAAAATCCTGGATGACAAGTGAAGAACAAAACTACACTTATTGGTCTCGTAGGATTGATGTAGGATCAGGAAATATGCATATGCTCAGAGTAATGAGAATGAAAGCTATGATGGAATATCCAAGTAAAGAAAAATACACTAAAATTTTACTTAAAAATATTCCTGCAAAATGTATTGTGTTTGCAAATACACAAGATCAAGCTGACAAATTATGTCAACATAGTTATCATAGTAATAATGTTGATTCTGAAACTAATCTTAATTTATTTAAAGAAAATAAAATAGATAAATTATCTTGTGTATTACAATTAAGTGAAGGAGTTAATATTCCGAATTTAAGACAAGGTATTATTTTACATTCTTATGGTAATGAAAGAAAAGCAAGTCAAAGGATTGGAAGATTATTAAGACTTAACCCAGATGATAAAGCTATAGTACACATATTATGTTATATGAATACTATAGATGAAAAGTGGGTTACAGAGTCTTTAGAGACTTTTGACCAATCTAAAGTTTTATGGAAAGATTATGGAGTTAGTATTTATTAACTCCATAATTTTAAGTATATTATTAGTATATGATTAATGAAAAAACATATAAATTAGTATTGTTTAATGACAATACACATGATTTTGAATACGTGATGGCATCTTTAATAAAATTTTGCGATCATTCCCTTGAACAATCAGAGCAATGTACTTTAATAGCAAATAATGTAGGAAAGTGCATAGTTAAAGAAGGAGGCATTTTAGATATAATGGAAATTAAAACTCACTTAGAACAGTTAGAATTAATAACAGAAATTGAAACTCATGAAAGTTATATGCATTGATTCAAAAGGAAAGCCAGATAAAATTCCATTTGAAGAATGGATAAAAGAAGGTAAAGTCTACACAGTAATTTCTATAGACAAAATGGGACTGCAGGATGGTAAAATAGGATTTAAATTAGAAGAAATAGAATTGACAGAAAATTCATTTCCATATGAATACTATTCTGCAGAAAGATTTAGGCCTATAGAACCTAGTGACATAGTAGACACAATAAAACAAATGTTTGATACTCTAAATGAAATAGTAGAAATAGAAAAAGATTTTGGAGAAGAAGACGCAGATTTAAATAAAATATGACATTAGATAAGAAAGAACTTAAAAAAGCTTTCAATTCTATTCCTAAATCTAGACACAGAGAAAACGTAGATCAAAGAGCTTATATTATTGGAGCATTATACTATGCTTGTGGTATGACAGAAAATTTAGTTGCAGAATATCTTAATATAGGAAGAGATACTGTCCATCATGCTAAAGTAAGTTCAATAAGACTTAAAGATGATATAATTTATCAGTATAATACACAAAAATTAAAAAAAAGGTTTGAGTATACTGCAGAAGATGTAAAGCTAGCTACAAAATCAAGAAATGAAGCAATTCTAATTCAATTTAATACTGAAGATTTAAAGAAACTTAAAAAGCTTCAAAAGAAATTAGGATATCCTACTTTAATACGTACCATTAAACATTTTGTTAAAAACGGTATGAGAAGTTATAACATATGGGAAGAATGAAAGAAGTATATATTAATATATTAAATGCAAATAATGGAGAATTACCTCCTAATTTAACTATAGAAGATTGTATTAAAATGAAAGAATACAAAATCTATGAGTGGTATGAATATAATAGAAAAAAACAAAAAGAAAAGGAAAAAGAAATTTCTTTGGAAAAAAGAGCAGAATTATATAAGCTAGAAAATTGGGTAAAAGCTAAAGCAAAGAAGATATGCAAAAAGTAAAAAAATTATCAGAAAAAATAGCAAAAGAGCATTATGGAATAAGTAAAGATTTAGATTTAAGTAACTTATCATATTTATGGTTCATGTATGCAGAAGGTTCTAAACAAGGAAGTTTTAAACCTTTTATATTTTTAGCAGAAGTGAATTTACTAGTTAGATTAAACTATTTAACTAGTGATGAAAAAAGAAATATTATAGGTCTAATGACCAGTAGTGATAAAGATAACCTTTACATGGCTGCATTAAGTATTTCTACATTAAGGAAACAAAGGATAAGAGATCTTGGAGAATATACAAAAAACAACATACATTATAGTGATGTGGTATATCAAAAAGAAGTTTTAGATCCTGAAGATTTTTTAGTATAATAAAAAAATAAATTATGAAAGAAGATAAAAGGAAAATTCCTTATGTTAAAGAAAAACCTTACTATCCAAGAGTAAGTAAAAGTAAATTTAGACTATGTCATTTAGGTGAAAAAGTTAAAGAATTAACAAGTAAATATCCTAATGATACTGATTTAGGTAAAGAAATAAGAAAATTAGCACAAAAAGCAAAAGATGTTTGAAATGGGAACTAATATAGCAGATTGGATGGAACATTGGGATCACTTTGATAAGGATTTATATATCCAGTATCTAATAGCAAAGCAAAACAAAGATCAGTGAAGAATACGCAATGAAAAATCAAGTTTCAATAATGTTACAAAGAGAAGGTTTTAAAAAAGCGTTACAAATTGTAAACGATACAATTTTAGAAAAACAATATAGCTCAACACAAACATATTGGAAACATTTTAAAGAAGAATTAATAAACCAAAACAAAGAAGATGAATAGTTGGAAATTTAACTCAGTGGCAAATTATTTTTTAAAATTTGCTATTGCAGAAGCCTTAGAAATAAAACCATCAGAAGTATATAAAGTTGTAAAAGAGATAAAAGCAACTACTATACATTTAAAAGATGGTAGAATATTAAAACTAAACCAAAAAGAAGAAACCCCATTATGTACTCCTGATAATTGTAGACATGGATATTAAAACCAAAACAAAGATGAGAAAAGAATTTTGTCACCATAATGGGAAATACACTTTAGATAAGGATAACAAATGTTGTAAATGTGGATTACCATTAAAAAAAGGTATAAAAGGAATAAGATTACCATTAAAACCAAAACAAAGATGAGTAAAGAAATAACTGATAAAGAAATAGAAGCGTTAGCATTAGAATTTGCTAAAGCTGAAAGTTATGGTAAGTTAAATTCAGACTTATGGAAAGGTTTTATATTTGGTTTTAAAAAAGCAGTTAAATTATTAAATCAAAAAAAAGATGAGTGAACAAAGAGAAATAAAACCTAGACTGTTTAAAGTAACAGCAGGTGAACGTTACTATGATAAGTACTTTATTATTGCTTATACAGCAAATGATGCATTGCAAATGGTAATGGATCGGTTTGAACTTGCACAGAATTATGCTTTAAATATTAAGAGTGTAGAATGTATAAATGTTGATGGAGATGGTGATTATACAAGTGATCTAATGATATCACCTGAATGTATACAGGGTGGATTGCAAAATAAAATAATTTAGATATGGCTATACCGTGTTATAAATGTAGAGTAAAGAAAGAAAGATCTGAGATGGAAGATCTGGGAGTATGGGTATGTAAAGAATGTCTAGAGACACTAGATAGCAAAAGTAAAAAGAAAAAAAGTAAATCATGAAAAATTCAAAACGGAGTTTGATTAAGACAGGGATAGTAATAATAATTATTACTTTTTCTATATATATGTTGGTAGGTCGGGTATTAGATATGATGCCTGAAGAGTATGTAAAAGATACAGCACAAGTTTTTGTGTGCGTATATCTGTATAGTGAATTTAGCAAAGTTTATAAAAAAGAAAAGGAAAAAAGTAAATTATGACTGAACAAGAACTAATGGACCTAGACTTTAAGAAAGTTTGGGTGATGCGTGAAGAAAGTGATAATAGAAATGATTTTTATTACTTTCGTAAAGAGCTTATAGAAGATTTTACTATAGAAGCTGATTATATTGATGGTGAATTAACTGCCTTTGTAGTTGAACCTAACTTTGTAATTCGCGAATTGCAAACTTTAAAAGAATTAATAGATGTTTTCAGCAAAATTAAAAATGCAGGACGGGAAGCTAGTGTATCCAAAGAAAATGGATAAGGCAGCTTTTAAGTTATTTACTGACAAACTTTCTGAAGGACAAGAGGTAGACATATTTTTGTCTATCTCTGATGCTAATGGAAGTGGTGCACAAATATCTAAAGTGCATAAATGTATACGTGAACTAGCCAAAGAAAGTGGCTACAGCTTTGATGATATGAAGAAGCTAGTAAAAGATAAAGCAGGATTACTTATAGTAAATGATTATAAGTCTTTTGCTGAATGTGATAAAGATGAATTAAGTTTGGCTATTCAAGCTTGTATAGAGATAGGTGAGTTTTATAATGTTAATCTTCATTAATTTCAGGAGCTTTATAATCTTTATCACCAGGTTCTAAAACTTCTTTTTCTAAAAATAAGTCATTTTCTGTGGCTTGTTTTTCTATTTCAGCAAGCAGTAGAATAACAGTGTAAAAGGCTCTTTGATTATTATCAAGATCTTCATATTTTTCTTCCATGATTTTTTTGAAATACTCATCTCCTTGTTCCATTTCTGGTATATTCATATTTTGAAGGATTGTGTAAGATGTAGCTTTCATCATTAAATAATAACTTTTATTTACTTTTACATCAATTAAAGCATCATCCTTAAGCTCTTTTACTTTTACCATAATCAGTAGTTTTAACAAAAATAAGAAAAAAATGAACATAGAAGAAATTAAACTTAAATTGTTTGAAAAATTAAAACCTAGTGGATGGGATCGGATATTTAAATCTTTTATATTTAGTAGTGATTTTGATGACATACTTAAAAAGCTATGGAATTTAAGTCAAGAAGATAAAAGATTCACTCCAACTTTAAAACAATTATTTAGAGCTTTTGAAGAATGTCCATATGACAATTTAAAAGTAATAATTATTGGACAAGATCCATACCCTCAATTAGGGGTTGCAGATGGTATATCATTTAGCTGTAGTAATACTAATAAACTACAACCAAGCTTAAGATATATTTTACAAGAAGTAAACAGGACTGTTTATAATGGACATGAAGAAAGTAAAGATACAGATCTTTCTAGATGGTCTAAACAAGGTGTATTAATGTTAAATACAGCTTTAACAGTTGAAGTGGGTAAAATTGGTAGTCATTATAACATATGGCATCCATTTACTAGTTATTTACTTGATACGTTAAATGTTAATAATACAGGAATAATATATGTGTACATGGGGAAAAAAGCTCAAGAGTGGGACATACTTACTAATGACTATAATCATAAGTTTTTTACTAAACATCCTGCTTCTGCTGCTTATAGTGGGGGTGCATGGGATAGTAATAATTTATTTAATGAAGTATCTGAATTAGCAGAGAAACTTAATGGGGAAAAAATAATTTGGTAAATATGACAGAGATATTTAATTTAATGCTAAAAGAGGGGCTGACTCCAAATACTTTTTATATTCTATATTGTATAAAAGAGAACACAGTCCCTACAAAAATAATAAATTCAAAATTAGAAAGTAAAAAATTACTAACAAATGGTTGGATTAATGAAAAGTTGGAATTAACTAGTAAAAGTATTATCTTTATAGGTAAGATTGATGGTTATTTCAAGAAGTCTAAAAAGAAAACTTCTAAAGCTTTATTAGGTGACAATTTTATGCAAAATATAGATGCATATGTAAAAATATTCCCTAATAAAAAACTATCTTCTGGTAAATATGCAAGAGTACCAGCTAAAAGTTTGGAAAATGCTTTTAGATGGTTTTTTGAAAATTATGATTATGGTTGGCAAACTATATTTTCTGCTACACAGAAATATATTGCTGAATATGAAAGTAAAAATTATGAATATATGAGAAATTCTCAATATTTTTTGAGAAAGCAGAATGTGGATAAATCATGGAACTCAGATCTAGCTGTGTATTGTGAGTATTTAAACGATACTCCAGAAACTGATGAAAATCCCTTTGAAGAAATAATAGTATAAATAAACAAAGTGTATGTCAAAAATATTTGATGGTGCAAAACACTTATTACCCGTAAGTGAAAGAAGTAGTCTTGAAAAAGGTTTAAGAAAGATGAAGGCAAGAAGAGAAGGTAAACTACCTTCTTTAATTAGTATTTGGCCTAAATTTAATGATGCTTTTTGTGATGGGCTTGAATGGAGAACAATTACTGTAGTGGGTGCAAGACCTGGTACTGGTAAAACACTTTTTATGGATCAATTAGTTTCAGATATTGTTAAGCTAAATGCTAATCAAGTATTTAGAGTGCTTAAATTTCAAATGGAAATGGTAGATGAAACAAGTGCTATAAGAAAGTTTGGTTTGATTACAGGTGCTGATTATGGTACGTTAATGAGTAAAGACGGACGATTAATTGATAGAGACATGTTTCAAAAATGTGTAGATTATTATAATGAAAGTTCTAAAAATGATATTGTAAATGTAATTTATGATGCATGTACTGTTAAAGAAATGTGTGCTTCAATTCATTATGAATTTGAAAGACATAAAAATAAAGATGGTACATATAAAAATTTACTAGTTACAATAGATCATTCAGCTTTATTTACATTAGATAAATATCAAAAAGATAAATTTGTAATGCTCGGTGTATTAGGAGAAGCTTTAACAATGATGAAAAAGAAATATCCTGTGGCATTTGTTGTGTTAAGTCAATTAAATAGAAATATTGATGATCCTAAACGACAAATTGAAGGTACGTATGGTAATTATATTTTAGATTCTGATATTTATGGTTCAGATGCTCTATTGCAACATGCAGATGTAGTAATGGGTATAAATAAACCTTCTATAAGAAAAATAAGAAAATACGGACCTGAAAAATTTATTATTGAAGATCCTGATACATTAGTGTTTCATTTCTTAAAATCAAGAAATGGTACTGTTAGAACTAGTTTTTTCAAATTAGATAGAACCACAATGAGAATAGAGGAAATGACTACTCCAGGAAGAGAGACAATAAAAACAATGAATGTAAATTAAATAATATGAAGTAAATGAGTAAAAGAAAAGAAAAAGAAAGAGAATTTTATACACAGCATATGGATGCTTTTAAAGCAATAGGAATTGCTGATCCATTTTTTTCTATTAAAACAGCCTTTTTTAAGAAAGGTAAATATGGTAGACAATGTCAATTCTTTGAATGGGAATTGAAAAAACAAGAGGATATATATATTGAATTTTACGATAATGTTTATGATGACAATGGGAAATCTACGGATATAATTCCTATGAATGAAGATAGACAACTATTCAAACTCAAATATAATCCGTATTATGAAGAGGAATTTGATATGATTATGAATTATGACAGTCAAGGTAATCCGGACAAAAAATATTTAGTCCCAGTAAGTGAAATGTCAGTAGTATTAAAAAGTGGACAAGAAATTAGTTTTTCTTTATATGAAAAAAGAAAAGAAGAAGCTAAATCAGAGATTCCAGAATTACAAAAAAGTACTTCGTTATTTCCTGACTTTGAAGAAGAATTTGCTCCTAAACTGAATGAAACAAAGGATGTTCCTGAATGGTTAAGTGTATTAGATAGAATAGCAAATGCAATAGAAAAAATAGAAAATAAAATAAAATGAGTACAATAGTATTACCAACAAAAAAAGTAAAAGCTGAAAGAGTTAATGCAAAAAGGTTATTAGTTTATTCTAAACCTAAAACAGGCAAGACAACTGCATTTGCAGGTTTAGAAGATAACTTAATTCTTGATTTAGAAAACGGAGCTGAATATGTAGAAGCACTAAAGATTAATATTTCTAATTTACAAGAGTTATTAGATATAGGTAAGGCCATAAAAGAAAAAGGTAAACCTTATAAATATGTAACTGTAGATACAGTAACTGCATTAGAAGAAATGATAATGCCATTAGCTGTAAAGTTGTATAAACAAACTTCCATGGGTAAAAATTTCTCTGGAGATAGTGTTATTACACTGCCAAATGGTGCTGGATATTTATATATCCGTCAAGCATTTTTTCAAGTTTTAGATTTTATTGATACTTTAGCACCTACAATTATTTTATCTGGTCACATTAAAGATAAAGTTGTAGATGATAAAGGAGAAATGGTTATGTCTGCTAATATAGACTTAACAGGAAAAATTAAATCTTTGATTTGTGCAAACTCTGATGCAATAGGATATATGTATAGAAAAGGTAATCAAACTATTTTGTCTTTTAAGACAAATGATGAAGTTACTTGTGGTGCTCGTCCTGAACACCTACGTAATGAAGAAGTAGTAATTACCGAGATGATTGATGGTGTTATAAAAACATCATGGGAAAAAGTTTTTGTTTAATAATTAAAAAAAAAAAGAAGTATGGCTTTAAGTACAGAAGACCTAGGAACCGGAACTGGATCTGGTTTACCAAAAACAATTAGTCCAGGAAACAATCTGTTAAAAATTAACAGTATTACACTTGATGAGTTCAAATTTATTGATAATGCTTATCATTTAATGTTACATGTAGAAACTAAACCTATAGAAGGTTTTGAAGGGTTTTCTATTGATCGTAATGACCCTAAAAAAGGTAATTACAAAGGTCAAATTGGCAGAGTAAAAGCAAGTCAATATGCATTTGCAGATGGAGAAACTAAATCAGGAATTAAGATTCAAAGAGATAGATCTATCTTAATATTTTTACAAAATTTTTGTAAAACATTAGGAATTAATGATTGGATGGTAGAACAGCACAATCAGCATGAGACAATTCAAGATTTTGTAAAATCATTTAATGATAGTGCTCCCTTCAAAGATAAATATTTAGAATTTTGTATTGCTGGTAAAGAATACGTAGGTAAAACAGGATATACTAATTATGATATGTGGTTACCAAAAGCTCAAAATGGAAAGTATGCATTTGGTCAAGAAAAAAGTGAAAAAGTTATAACTTATAATGAAGATAATCACTTGAAAAAACTTGAAGATAAACCCATAGAAAGTTTTGGAGATAACAACATTTCTTCAAAAGAATCTAAAGATTTTTCGCTAGACTAATAATTAAGTTTAGGGGGGAGTCATATTGATTCCCCCTTTTAACTTATTAAATTTAGTCTATGATTTCTACAAAAACAATTATTTCTGATCTTAATCAAATACCTAGAGAATGGGTATTTGAGCATTATTTAAATCTTAACGAAAGACTTTCTGGACAAAGTTTAAAAATTAAGTCTGTCTTTAGTGGTAATGATAAAGTACCTTCAATGTGTATTTATATTGACAACAATGGTAGATATAAATTTAAAGATTTTTCATCTGGTTATGGTGGAGATGGTTTAAACTTAGTGATGTATTTATTTCAATTAGAAAGTAGAGGTAAAGCATCTTTTAAAGTAATAGATGATTATAATGAATATATAGCTAACAATAGTTATACAATTTTAACTTACAAACCTGAAAGTAAGTATCAAGTTTCTGATTATGAAATCAGACACTGGACAACATTAGATAAATCTTATTGGCAAATTTATAAATTAAATTCTAATTTATTAGATGAATATAATGTATACCCATTATCTTATTACAAAATGATAAAAGAAGATGATGGAAGAGAATTAGATTCTTTTACTAAAGAAGGTAATTTTATATATGGATATTTTAGAAAAGATGGTTCTTTATATAAAATATATACTCCAAAAAATAAGGATAATAAGTTTATAAAAGTTCAAGACTATATACAAGGTGGAGATCAAATTAAATTTGATTGTAAATATCTTATAATTCTCTCCTCTCTAAAAGATCTATTATGTTTTAAATTACTAAATATAAGTAATATTGAATGTATAGCTCCCGATAGTGAAAATACTATGATTCCTACTAATATTATGAAATCTTATATAAATAAGTATAGTAAAATTATTGTATTGTTTGATAATGATGCACCTGGTATTAAATCAGCTAAAAAATATAAAAAGCAATATGAATTTGATTATATAAATTTAGAATTATCTAAAGATTTATCAGACTCTGTTAAAGATTTTAATGTAGATAAAGTTAGAGAAGATGTATTTAAATTATTAAAAAGTGTAATACAATGAAAAATCTAAAAAGTAAAATAAAAGAAGAAATGTATCCTTGGAAGATAGGAGTAAATCGACCTGATAAAACCGAAAAACTAATAGATTTTACTGATGACATGATTCCAAAAGATGCTGTAGGATTTGTTTATATGATGAATTATTTAGATCATAAAAATGGAACAATGTACTCTTATATTGGTAAGAAAAACTTTTATACTACAAGAAAGAAAAAGTTTGGTAAAAAAGCTTTGGCTGCAATGACAGACAAGAGAGCTAAGAAGTATGAGACAGTTATTAAATTAGACTATGAAAACTATTTCAGTAGCAATGTAGAAATGAAACAAGCATATAAAGATGGTAAAATGATATATAGAACTATTCTTAAAATTTGCTTTAGTAAAACTGAATTAACTTATGAAGAAGTTAAAGCTCAATTTAAGTTTGAAGTTTTAGAAAAAGATCATTATCTGAATGGAAATATATTAGGTAAATTTTATAAAAAACAAAAAAAATGAACAACATAGATATGAATGAGATAGATATTACTACAGTTTTATACAAACTTATGGATCTAGGTATAACTGGTATACAAGTTTATTATGAAGGTGGGGGAGATTCAGGTGCTATAGATTCAATAGGATATACAAAAGATGTAAATTTTACACTGGATACAGCTCATAATTATTTTGATGATTATGGTTTAAATCAAGAGTTAAATATTGATGACAAAGCTCTTAATAAAATTGAAAAAGTTATAGAGGATTTAGCAAATGAAAATATCTTGACGAATTTAGAAGATTGGTGGAATAATGAAGGAGGTTACGGTAATCTTTATATAGAGGTACCTTCAGGACAATATTGTATATATAATAATATCCGTATAATAAATACTGAAACTTATCTTCATGAAGGTAGTATAACAGAAAAAATATAATGGCACATCCAAATCAACATGCAAAATCCTCAGTAAGAAAATGGGGTGGTATTGAAGAAGATTATATTAAAATACATGAATGGTTTGATGCAACTAAAGCCTGGTATGGACATAGTAAACACAGATTATTTAGACATCACAGTGAAGGTATTTTTGAATGTGAAAGTGTATTTGGTAAATCGTTCATCAATTCTGATAATAAAAAAGTGTATACAAGATATGTTGGTGAGCAACATGTCAAAGAAGATTGTAATAATTACATACCTTCTGCAAAAGAATGGGTAGATAATATAAATACCCCAACTAAATGGATGATTAAAACTTTAAAAATTGAAGACTAATGAATTTTAATAAAGAAGAAACAAAAAATTTATTGAATATGCTAAGATCTCCGGATAAAGACAATCATGTTTTAGCATTTGAAACATTAAAAAATGTAAATGTAAAAAATTATACTGGTGAGTTAATCGTTATGTATAAATATTCAGGTCATGCTTTAAAGTATTGGCAAGAAAACTGTCTTAAAGCATATAAGGAATTAATAAAATACGTTCCTGATTTTACACTTACAAGCCCTAAAACATTAAGTTTAATTAAAGAAAATAAGGGTTCAAATGCTTCAGTAGAAGTGTTTATGGAATATTTTATTAAAGATATGACAAAAATGTTAGAGTCAATTGGTTACCCAACTGATTCATTTGAAGTAAATATAAAACTAAAAGAAAATGGACAAGAACAGAAGTCTAAGTAAAACGAGTAAAAACTTAATGTTAAAAGAACCATATTATGGATTTTTTCTCATTATGCTTAATAAATTATGGAAGAAAAATTTACCTACAGCAGGTGTAAGTAAACATAATATTAATTTTCAACTTGCAATAAATCCTGAATTTTGGGAAAGTTTATCAGAAGAGCACAGACTAGGTTTACTGAAACATGAGTTACTTCATATTGCATTTCAGCATCTTACAACCTTCACTATGTTTAGTGATAAGAAGTTGGCCAATATTGCAATGGATATGGAGATTAATCAGTATATAGATAAACACTGGTTACCTGAAGGTGGTATAGATATAGATACTTATTCACCTGAACTTAATTTAAATCGTAGAGAAGGTTGTAGATATTATTATGATAAACTAAAACAATTACAAGATGAAAAAAATCAAAATGGTAGTTGTGGTTGTAATAATATGGATGGTTTATTGGATGATATAACAAACGGTAACACTCCTGATCATAGTACTTGGGAAGAGTTTGATAATCTAAGTAATCAAGAAAAAAAGTTAATTGAAAAACAATTACAAAAAGTTCTTAATGATGCTAAAACACAAACTATTAAAAAACGTGGAAATGTACCTGGAGAAATAAAAGGTCATATTGCTATTGAAGAAATAGTAGCACCTAAATTTGATTGGAGAGGCTTTATTAGAAGATTTACAGGTGTAAGTACTAAAGTTTTTACTAAAAAGATTAGACGTAAAGAAAATAAGAGATTTACAGATTTTCCCGGTCTTAAAGTAAAGATGAGACAGCATATGCTGTTAGGTATTGATACTTCAGGTTCAGTAAGTGATAGAGAACTTATAGAGTTTATGGGTGAGATACATCATATTTATAAATGTGGAGTTGACATAACTATTGTTCAATGTGACACTGAAATAAAATCTATTGATCCTTATAAAGGAGATAAAAATATGATTGTAAAAGGTAGAGGTGGTACATACTTTGATCCTGTAATTGAATATTTTAACGCCAATTTAAGAAAATATACTAGTCTAGTGTATTTTACTGACGGTGAGGCAACAGCTTATGTAAAACCCAAAGGTCATACTTTATGGGTATTATCAGAACAATCTCATTTAAATAATGATTTACCTGGTAAAGTAATAAAATTAGAATTATGATTTGTTGTATATGTAATAATGAATTTGACAAAATTGAAGAAATCGAGATTGGTCAAATGAGATTTAAAAGTAAAGGTGGACATAATCCTTCTCCTATTAAAGAAGAAGGAAGGTGCTGTACGGGTTGTAACTTTAATGTAGTACTACCAGCAAGAGAGCAATTATTAGAAAAACAAATTAAAAATTTAAAGAATGAGTGATAAAACACAATTAAACGTAGAAGAGTTAAAAACTTTTATTAAGCATATGGTTGATAATAATCAACATATTCAAAAAGAAGGTAAAACACCTGTAGCAATAAATATTGAAGGTGATGCAGGTCTTGGTAAAACCTCGGCTATTATGCAGTTAGGTGATGAAATGAAAATGGATGTTGTAAAATTAAATTTATCTCAACTTGAAGAATTAGGTGACCTTGTTGGATTTCCTGTTAAAGAATTTCAAATTCAAAATAAAGAGGGTCAAACTACTTGGATCAATGAATCTCAAATAAATTCAGCAAGTTCAAAAGGTTATAAAGTAATAGATAAAAGAATGTCTCATGCTGCACCTGAATGGATTCAAGGTAAAACTGAAGGTGGGTTTTTAATTCTTGATGATTATACTCGTGCAGACTCTAGATTTATGCAAGCAACTATGGAAATCTTGGACAGACAAGAGTATGTATCTTGGTCTCTTCCAAAGAACTGGCATGTTATCCTGACTACTAATCCTGATAATGGTGACTATAATGTTACTAGTCTTGATGTAGCTCAGAAAACTAGATTTATTTCTGTTGAATTAAAATATGATTCTGATGTTTGGGCTAAATGGGCAGAACATGCTAATATTGATGGTAGATGTATAAACTTTATGTTAATGCATCCAGAACTAGTTACTCAAAAAGTTAATCCTAGATCTATAACTACCTTTTTTAATGCAATTAGTTCTATTAAAAAGTTTGATGCAGAATTACCTTTAATTCAAATGATTGGTGAAGGTTCTGTAGGTGATGATTTTAGTTCAATGTTTACTATGTTTATTAATAATAAACTTGATAAGATTATTATGCCTAAAGAAGTGATAGAAAAAGATGAGCAGTATGTATTAAACACATTAGCAAATGCTGTTGGTCAAGGAGATGAATTTAGAGCTGATATTTCTAGTGTTATTGCCACCCGTGTAATCAATTATTCTGTAGCTTTAGCTGACAAAGGTTCAATAGGAAAACCTGTAATTGATAGAATTGCTGTACTTGTTACAGATTGTAAATCTTTTACTGATGATCTTAAATATTATATGGTAAAAGAAATTGTAAACGGAAACAAAATTAAGTATCAGAAATTGATGATGGATCAGAAGGTGGTCAAGATGGCTGTAAAGTAAATCAACCATAGAAGGTTTCCACTTTAAAGAATCAAAATTATAATTAAAAACAAATATAAAGGGGGGTAATTCCCCCTTTTTTAAAAAGTAAAAAAAATGAAAAAAGCTTTTAGATGCAAGGTAACTTATTGTGATGTCAATAAAGTAATAGATTATGTTGAAATAGAACCCATGATTATTGGACATAAAGATGAGGTTCTTTTAGAAATAGATAATAAAACATATGACCCTACTAAAGGAGATAAATTTTATTTTCTACCAGGTGTTAGTATACCAAGAGTAAAATTAAAAGATTTAAATATAAATTTTGGAATAAAGTCAACACGAAAACTAGAGGATGCAACTCATGTGTTTGCTGGAAAAAGTACTATAAATAAAATAAGTGACAGGACTTGGTGTTATAAAGTGCCTGTGGAAGTATTTCAAAAAGTATATGAAATTATATCAAATGACAAAGATGTAGATGATTATTATTGTGAAAAACTTAAGATAGCTTTAGAAAATAATGAAAGTGATTATGTGTATATGAATTATGAAACAGCAGCTATTTTTAGAAATACAGAAGGAGATATTTTTAATGAAATCCGTGAAGAATTTAAAATAAAATCAGTACTAAGAAATAGTACTTATTGTACGACACTTAATCAGGATTTTATAGAAGAACTTACGGTAATTGAAAATAATAACATACCTATTTTAGATGAATCAGAGTTGTTAAAACATATTAATGGTGATGATGCTACTATTATAGATGATAATACATTTAATCAATTGTCAGCTATGTTTATGAGTCTTGATGAAGATAACACAGTTTTAGCTATGGAGATTATGGCAAATTGTAATTATACAGAAAGTTTGTTATATCTAGAAATGTTATTTAAAGAGAATTATTATAGAATGGAAAAGAGCAGAACTAAAAATCATGTAAACTTCAAAGGATTACTTGCGTTTTTAAATAAAGATAAGTCATATATGTCTACTGATCTTGACGAGATAGTAAAGTCTTTAAGAGATAATAACGTTTTAAATACTGAAAGCTTAAATATCATTCTAAATAAATACCATGAAGAAATACTTGCTCATGGAGGGACTGATGTTTTTGAAGTAAAAACAATAACTGTTAATAAAGAAATTACAGAAGAGCTTAATTGTAATTATAAATTTACTTGTAAAGATGATTATATGAAAGAAGAAGAAGATGTTGTAGAAATTCATGGTAATCTAGAAGAAATGCAAGAATCAACTATTACTGAAGATGTAGAAGAAGAATTAAAAACAAATACACAGGAAGAACCTGTTGAAATTAAAATAAATGAAGATGGAGAAGGACAATCAACAAAAAATGACTTTAACTGGTTCTAAGGAGCTTAATGAGTTTTATGAAAAGAAGTTTTATTTTAGCTATAGTGGTTTAAATAAATTACTTTATTCTCCAGCAATGTTTTATAATCATTATATTCTCAAACAAAGAGAAGATAGTATAGACCCTCACCTCGTAGGAGGTAGGGTTTTACATTGTCTTTTATTTGAACCTGAAAATTATAATGAAAATTTTATATCATTGTCGGGGAAGCTTCCAACAGATAGTCAAAGAAAGATTATTGACAATATTTTTAAAATTCATTTGGATATTGGAAATAATTCTCTAACTTTGGAGGACCACTCACAGCAGATACTTACCGAATTAACTTACGTAAATCTTTATCAATCTTTTAAAACAGATGAACAAAGAACAAAGAAAATCTTAACTGTTGAGAACAAAGAATACTTTGAATTTCTTAAAAATAGTCAAGGCAAAACAATAGTAGATGCACCAACTTTAGATTCCTGTAAAATACAGTTGGAAATACTTAAAAGTAATGATGATGTGAGAACGTTATTACAACTTGACAAAACAGAAGAAGATACTCATATAGAAGTTTATAATGAATTACATCATAAAATGGATCACAAGAAACTCCCTTTTGGGTTGCATGGTTATCTAGATAATGTTGTAATTGACAATGATTCTAAGACAATATTTATTAATGATTTAAAAACAACAGGTAAGTCAGTGGCAGATTTTGCTGATGCCGTTGAATACTATAGATATTGGATCCAAGGTGCAATGTATTTTATGTTAGCTGCGGATAAATTTCTTAAAGATTTACCTGAAAAAGAAAATTGGAAAGTGCAAGTAACGTTTATTGTAATAGATAAATATAACTTAGTATATCCTTTTCAAGTTTCTAATATAAGTATGCAAGTATGGAATGAAAAGTTTTTTGAAATATTAAGAACTGCAAAATGGCATTATGATAACAAAAAATATGACCTTCCATATGAATTAGCAAAAGGTAACTTTAAATTGTAAAATACAATATGGCTTTAACTTCTATTTATAGAAAATATTTTCAAAAGTCCAAAGTGTTTATATATCCACTTTTGGGCATTAAACGAGGTTTAAGTGTAGTTCCTAAAGAGACATATGTTTCTTGGAATACGCACTATGAACCTGATGATATGAAATTGATATGTGTGTATGATTATAGAGTAGATGAAGAATATCAAAAAATAGAAAAAAATATTCTTTTAGAACACAATAGATTATCTGATTATATAAAAATTAAATCTGAAGTAGTTATAGTGTTTGATTTTTCTGATTTAGATGATGATTGGTCCTATTTTATTAATGGTAGATACAGTCAACTAAGTAAAAAAACTAAACAGAAGATTCTTGCATTTTTTGATCTGCATGGTGGTAATTATGCCTATATGCATAGTTATTTAATACCTGAAAAGTATTATAATAATTATGCTGATTTGTTAGGTGTTAATGTTAATGTACTCAAAGATGTTAAAGAATTATGTAATAAACCAGATCTTGAAAAAGAAAATTTGATTTTAGAAGTTGCTGATTTAAATGATATAGAAGAAAATAATTTATTAAATTTGTCAAAACCAAAGAAAAATGAATAAATCAATGATGCTTGTCCAATCAAGTTGGCAAGAAGATCAAACTTTTAAATTGATTCCAATAGATGAATCAAGTCCTTATGTAGAATGTATATATGACCCTCAAACTAAAGTTTTTGTTGTAATTACAAAAATTAAAAAATTTAGTTTACATATGCTACCTAAATTAGATGATTACGGACAACCAGTAACAGGTAGTAAAGGTGCAAGACAAGAAAGGCATAAAATAGAAGTGTTTCAAGAATTCTATATTGAAGATGAAACCGCAATTACAGAGTTGATAAAACACTTTGCAATAAATGAATCAAAATTTGATTACAAAACATTTATGAAAAAAAAGAAAAAAGAAGTAAAAAGTAAATAAAACATAATAATTATAAAAAAGAGGGTGATTAGTTTTACCCTCTTTTTTTAACTAAAAAAGGGGGGACAGCTTAACTGAACAAATCTTATGAGAACACATTGGGTAATGGATTATGAAACTATGGCCAATTTATTTGTAGCCGTGTTTCAAGATTATGTTTCTAAAGAAACACACATTTTTAAAATACACTCTTCTCTAAATAATGATATAGAACCTTTAATTAAGTTTTTAAAAAGAAATAAAACTCTAAAAGAAAAACATATATCTTTTAACGGGTTGTCATTTGACTCTCAAATAACTCAGTTTATAATTAAAGAAAGTGATAAATTACTTAAAGCAGATCAATCAGATATTGTAAGTAAAATTTATAAAACTGCTCAGGAAACAATTGAGTTAAGTAAAAATCGAGAATTTCCTAGGTATCCAGAATGGAAACTTACAATAGACCAATTGGATGTATTTAAAATAAATCATTGGGATAATGCTAATAGAAGAACTAGTCTTAAATGGGCTCAGTTTAGTATGGATTGGTCTAACTTACAAGACATGCCAATTCATCATGCCACTAAAGTAACCACTACTGAAGAAATAAATATGATTACTGACTATTGTATTAATGATGTAGAATCAACTAAAAAGATTTTACATTTATCTAAACCTCTAGTTAATGTAAGAAAAAAAATTAAAGAAAAGTACGGTCTTGAATGTATGAATTTTTCTAATACTACACTTGGATCACAATTATTATTAGGACTTTATTGTAATGCAACAGAACGTGAGAAAAAAGAAGTAAAGAATTTAAGGACATATAGAAATGGTATTCCAATAAAAGATATTTTATTTGATTATATAGAATTTCAGAGTGCTCCTTTTCAGTCTTTTATTGAAAAATTAAAAAATACAACAATATATAATACTAAAAGTGACTTTAAATTTAAATTAAGATTCAAAGGTTATCAGTTTCATTATGGTGCAGGTGGTATTCATCAATGCATTAAACCAGGTAAATATATTGCAGAAGGTAATATTATAATTAAAGATTTAGATGTTGCGTCACTATATCCTAGTATTGCTTGTATGAATAACATGTCTCCTGCTCATTTAGGAGATGAGTTTTTTCAAGTTTATAAAAAAGATATTGTTGATGTCAGACTTGCAGAAAAACAAAAATCTAAAGAAGACAGAGATGTTGCTATTATTGAAGGATTTAAAGAAGCCGCTAATGCATCTTATGGTAATAGTAATAGTGAATATTCTTGGTTATATGATCCTCAATATACTATGCAAACAACAATTAATGGCCAACTTTTATTAAGTATGCTAGTTGAAAATATACTAATTAACATACCTGACTCAGTATTATTACAAACTAATACTGATGGTGCAACCTTGCAGTTTGACAAAAAATATCTTAATAACTATGATGAGATATGTAAAGCTTGGGAAGAAAAAACCAAACTTATTTTAGAATATGCTGATTACTCAGCAATGTACATATGGGATGTAAATAACTACATAAGTCTTTATACAGATGGTAATGCCAAATGTAAAGGTAGATTTGAATGGGAAGATTTACAAAATCACAAATATACTCATCTACACAAAAATAAAAGTCATTTAGTTGTAGCTAAAGCTATATACAATTACTTTGTAAACGGTATAGAACCAGAAGAGTATATAAAATCAAATATAAATATTTATGATTACTGTGCAGGTGTTAAAATTAAAGGTAACTGGACATTTTATAAAAAAGCATTGGAAAACGGTCAATATATAAATGAACCTCAACAAAAAACTCTTAGATATTATATTTCTAATAAAGGATGTAAAATTATAAAGACAAATAACTCTGACAAAAGAGAAATACAAGTTGAAGCAGGAAGATGGCAACAAACTATATTTAATCAATACATAGAAAAGCCATTTGAAGAATATGATATTAATTATGATTACTATCTAGGAAACATAAAGAAAGAAATTGAGATCCTAGAACCAAAATTTAAACAATTAAAATTATTTTAATTATGCCAAGAAAAATTTCAAACACAACAAAAGCACACTTAATTAGTGTGCCACTTCCAAAGCATGCTGCTACTTATACTGTAATTAGTCATCAGTTTGTAATGGATTATGCAACTCAGCAACTAACTACTGCTGGATTTAATATTTCTAATGAAGAATATAGATGTACTGCTGACGGAAACATTGCTCAAGGTATTTATAAACTTAACTATAATAATGACCCTGAGTTATCAATGATGTTTGCATGGACAAACAGTTATAACAAACAAGTAAAATTTAAATGTGTAGTTGGTGTATATATCAATAAAACAGGATCTGTTATGGTCTCAGGTGATATAGGTAATTGGGTAAGAAAACACACAGGTACTGCAGACACTGAAACTAAAGATACTATAGATGATTACATTAAAAATGCACATATGTATTATACTCAGCTCGTGTCAGACAAAATAACAATGGAAACAATAGATCTTAATAGAAGAAAGCAATCTCAACTATTAGGAGTTCTATTTGGAGAATATGAAATTCTTACTACTGAACAAGCAAGTATGGTTAGAGATCAAATGAAAAAACCTCAGCATGTATTTAAGAGCTCTGATAGTTTATGGGCATTTTATAATTATGTAACTATAGCATTACAAAAATCACATCCTAGAACCTGGTTAGAAGATCAAAGAATATTACATTTCTTTATATCTACAATAGGGAATTTTCAACAAGTTCAACAACCTGCTTCCTCCGTCCCGGGGGCAAGTACCACGGTAGATAATACAAATGAAGATACAGAAGATGTAATAGATCCTAATCAAATAGATTTAGAAGATTCTATTGCTGAAGTTAGTGCTGAACAACAAGAAGTTTGGGATCAACAAACTAGAGTTGAAGAAGGTCTTGACCATAAAGGCGGAGATGAAAGAGAATGGGAAGAACCAGTAGATGATACACCTGAAATTACAGGAATACCTGATGGTGATAAGTTATCTGATACTGATGATGAGTTTGAGGCTGATGAAGAAATGCAAGAGATGAAAACTGAAGAGGTTATTGAAGAGAAAGAGAAAGAAGATGCAGATCCTGTATATGATGAAGATCGTATTGCAGAAAGTATCAGAGAAGATGAAGCTGCAGTATCTGAAGTATGTGATGAAAAAATCATTGTAACAGATGAAACACCACCTCTTACAGCAAATCAATTATCTAGTGCTAAATTTGAAGAAAATGAAAGCGGAGATGACTTTGATATGGTGGTTAATGCTCCAGTAGCTGAAGTATGTGATGAAGTTAAAAAAGATGAATTTGCCTTAGCAGATGACTTTGTAGACTTTAATGAAGAAACTAATGAGGAACAGGACCAAACACCTGATTTCTTTTAGTTTATACTTATAAGTATATATGTTTAATTAAGAGAGAGCCTTCGGGTTCTCTCTTTTTTTTTTTTTTTTC
>Ga0255039_10000021_pt1 | contig 42693 bp, 46 predicted proteins | sample BC1_12_1_MG_FD_181713 | JGI IMG/M metagenome (GOLD analysis project Ga0255039, IMG submission 181713) | Seawater microbial communities from Strait of Georgia, British Columbia, Canada - BC1_12_1 | ecosystem: Environmental > Aquatic > Marine > Strait | place: Canada: British Columbia | collected... | reverse complement strand
ACTCCAGATAAAAAAGCACAGATATATATTATATCATCTGATGAGAAAGTAGAAGGCAAATGGCTTGATAAGGCCCTTGAATTCTTTGATAAAACTAAGATTAAATACGTATAAAAGTCGTATATTTGTAAACCTAATATTAATAAATAAATAAATAAAATGAGTTCAAAATTAATTGGAGTTGTTGGCGAAACAGGGACAGGTAAGTCAACAGCAGTAAAGCACTTAAACCCTGAAGAAACTTACATTATTAACGTTGCAAAGAAAGAGTTACCCTTTAAAGGTTCTCAGAAACTTTACAACACAGAAAACAAAAATTACAAAGAAGTAGATGATCCAACTGACATTACAAGGTTGCTTAGAACTATCTCGGAGAAAGCCCCACACATCAAAACTATTGTCATAGAAGACAGTAATTACTTAATGGGTTTCAGAATGGTAGAGAAAGCTATGGAGACTGGATTTACAAAGTTTAGTGTAATGGCTAAAGACATGGTTGACATGTTTAGAACAGCTAGAGCACTACGTGATGACCTAGTTATCTTTTATTTCTCTCACCCTGAAACTATAGAAGACAGTGGAGAGATAGTAGGATACAAAATTAAAACAGCTGGTAAGCTTATTGACAATCAAGTGTTGTTAGAAGGATTATTAACTGTATGTTTGTATACTCATGTAGAAGAAACTAAGAGTGGAGCTACTTATGAATTTCTAACAAATAGATTTCGTAAGAAGCCTGCAAAGAGTCCAGATGGTATGTTTGAATCAACAAGAATACCAAACAACTTACAGATGGTAAGAGATAGTATAGTAGAGTATTATAATTAATAAATAAATAAAAATTAAAACTTATGAGTACAATTGGAGGAGTAAAAAGAGAATCCGCAAGCAATAGTGAAAACACTAATTTTCCTAAGAAAGTTGGTTTATTTGAAGCAAACATTGTAACTATTAATCCTACAATAGAGGAATATAGTACAGTGCTAGGAATGGATTTAAAACCAGACAGTAAAGCAACAGACTATCTTGGAACAACAAAAGATGGTAATACATACCTACGTGTAGACGTGTGGTTAAAACAAGTTAAAACTGAGAATCTTTTCAAAGTTAGCTTCTTTCTAGAAGATAGAGAGCGTGAGAACAGAGATCAAACTAAGAAACAATATATCAACAGTGTAGGTATGTGTGCTTGGGCTGCTGATGAAGCTGATCTATGGGACTGGTTTACTAAAGAGCGTGACTATCGTGTAGCGTACATTGGTGAGGAAGAATTATATGATTTCATGAGAACATGGTTATCTAAACTAGATTATCGTCATGCAGACACAGTACTACAGTTAGACTGGAAGAAACTTATGCGTGGTAACATTGGTGATCTTAAAGGTGAGGTAGATGGTGAATGGTGTAACACTGTTGTATCATTAGCAACTGTTGTTGTTAAAGAACGTGATGGTGAAACTAAAGAGTACCAAGGTATCTACAACAAAGGATTCCTAGGTGGTTATACTATGAAACAGTTTAGACTAGTAGACTATACAGACAAGAGAACATTAGATAGTTTGAGATCTAGAAAACCTCGTGACCTTAAACCACATGAACGTTTTGCAGTTCGTGTAAGTGGTGAGTACGGTTGTAAAGACTATTATATTCTTAAAGAAATAGAGGAATATAATCCTGGTGATAACCTTGTGGCCTCTGATAGTTATATATCAGATGATGGGTCAGACTACTAAAGAAATAAATAAATTTAAACAAAGCCCTCTTCAGAAATGTTGGGGGCTTTTTAATTTCAAGAAGAATGATTAAAGGAACAAAAAGAGTAATTCTAACAAAAGAGCTTATTCTTTCTAAAATATCTTCTTACGATATCTTTAAGTTTTATATGCCTGATAAGGACTGGCAAATAAATGTGGTAAGTCTTTCTCCTTTTAGGAATGAGAAAAACCCATCATTTATTATAGGTCCTAAAGGAGAAGGTGGAGCCTTACTATTTATTGATTTTGCTGACACTAGTCTCAAGGGTGATGCGTTTACATTTGTGCAAAAGATTCACAATGTACCAACTTTTCATCAAACCCTAGTAAAGATTGATAAAGACTTTGACTTAGGTTTCTCTACAGGTACTACAACAAAAAGATATGAAAAGATAATTAAGAGTTACAGTAAACCAACTATAGTGGCTAAAGACTATTCTTTTATACAAGTAAAGACTAGAAAGTTTACAACACGAGAATTGAGTTACTGGAATGATTATTATCAAGATATAGAAGATCTTAAAAACAATAATGTGTTTTCTATAAGTGAAGTGTATTTAAACAAAAAGCGAATTATTATAAAAAACGATGAGCTTAGATTTGGTTATCTATACAATGGACACTGGAAAATATATAGACCTCTGTCAGATAGACGGTGGAAATGGATGCCTAACAATGTGCCAATTACAGCAATGGATGGTTTGGATGATATTAAAGATTGCCATACAGCTTTTATTACAAAAAGCAAGAAAGATTACATGGTAATGAAAAAGATATTTCCAACTGTATGTGCTGTACAAAATGAGGGTGCAGGGTGTTTCTCTGATGAGAATGTGGAATATATTAAAGCAAACTCTGAGAAGCAGATATTATCTTTTGATTCAGATGAAGTAGGTGTAAAGAACAGTACTAATATAACTAACAAGTTTGGTTTTGAGTACTGTAATGTACCTAAGAAGTATCTAAAAGATGGTATAAATGATTGGGCAGACCTAGCAAAGGTTCATGGCCTTAAAGTAATAGAAGAATATCTAATAAATAAACAAATTTTAAAATAATGAAAGCAAGAACTAAAAACAGCAGTACAGCAAGAGACATAATGTTAACAGCACCAGTGCCAAAACAGACAAAAACTTACAAACCTGTAAGTCATCAACAGTTAATAGATTTAACTCTTGAGAGCATATACCAATCAGGTTATACGCTAGAGAGTCAAAGTTACTCTACTGCAAAGGATGGAGAAATAGCAAATGGCCGTTACACAATATCCAACGTTGCTGATTCTGAAATGAAATTACAAATTGGATGGCAGAACAGTTATGATAGGAGTTTAGCACTTAAGTTTGCACTTGGTACAACTATTATTATTTGTTCTAATGGTATGGTGAAAGGTGATCACGGTGCATTTAGAAAGAAGCATCAAGGAGATATACAGACATTTACACCCTCAGCTATATCAGAATATATAAAAGGTGGTGGAGATACATTCAGAAACTTACAGTTAGATCGTGATAAGTTAAAAACATATGAAGCTACAGAACAAACTCAAGCAGAGTTGTTAGGTAGATTGTTTGTTCAAGAAAGTATAGTTAGTGCTACACAACTATCTACAATTAAAAGAGAGCTTAGAAAGCCAACTCATGATTATGGGGCTCAAGGAAGTATGTGGGAACTTTACAATCATGTTACATTTGCAATGAAAGATGCTCATCCACAAAGATGGATGCAAGATCATGTAAACATTCATGATTTCTTTCTAGGAATAGAAGGTACACCCATTAAAGATGAACCTTTAGCTATGCATGAGATTTTAGGATATACAGATAACCAATTAGAAATGTTTTAATTATGAAAGTCAAGAAATATATAAATACTCTAATAGAGATCGTAAAAAGAAACCCAGAGATAGAAGACTATGAAGTGATATACTCTTCAGACTCTGAGGGAAATACTTATGAAAAGGTGTATTACTCACCTACTATTGTAGTAGCAGATGGGTTTGATAATGCTTATTTAGAAGTTAAACCAATTTTGACAGTAGATGATGAAGCTAATGCCCTTTGTATTAACTAATGAGTAGGGTATTAATAACAGGAGGAGCAGGTTTTATTGGAAGTCATTTATGTGAACAACTACAGAAGCTAGGGGAAGAGATAGTAATCCTTGATAACTTTAGCACTGGGAAGCTTAAGAACTTATTTCCATTAAAACCTCAACCTTTAGTGATAATCTACGAGGTAGGTAACACTATGTGGGGACATTTACCTGATATGCAGTTTGATACACTTATTCATTTAGCAGCGCCTGTGTCTGTAGAAGAAAGTTTAAATAATAAACAGAAGTACCATGATCAAATTGTTGATGGTTCAGCTCTTTTATTTGAATGGGCTATTAAACAGTGTGGTTGTAAAGAGATAGTTGTAGCTTCTACAGCTGCTGTGTATGGTAATTCAAGAAGCTTTCCTCTATCAGAAAATAGTGATTTAGACCCATTGAACCCATATGCAACATCTAAGTATATGATGGAAGCACTCTGTAAAGCAGTACCAGATCATGTTTCTGTAGCAGTATTAAGATTCTTTAATGTTTTTGGAGAGAGACAGCTCAATGAAGGTGGATACCTATCAGCTGTACCTATCTTTCTGAATCAATTTAAGAATAATCTTGAGCTAACAGTAACAGGAGATGGTCAACAGACTAGAGACTTTGTATATGTTAAAGATGTAGTTGATGCTATAATAGCTGCAATAGGAACTAAAGGAACTTGGAACGTTGGTTCTGGTCAGGAAGTAAAGATCATAGATATTGCTAAAGCATTTAGTAATAATATAAAATTTATACCTGCTAGAAAAGAAGCTAAGAGATCTTTAAGCAACATAAGTAAAATAAAGAAAGACTTGGGTTGGACACCACAAGTAAGTTTAATCAATTGGATAAAATCAATAAAATGAAAATAGAAGTATCAAACGGTGAGATAGTAGACAAATTGTCGATTTTAGATATCAAACTTTTAAAAATAGATAATGAAGATAAACTTGTTAATGTTAAAAATGAACATGAAACACTTTATCCTTATATTTTAGTGTTGTTAGATCTTCATCAATCACCACTTCAACAACTCTATGATGAACTTGTCAAAGTAAATTCCTTATTATGGGATATAGAAGATGACATTCGTGATTGTGAAAGAGATAAAGACTTTAGTCAAAAGTTTATAGACTTAGCAAGATCTGTTTATGTTACTAATGACAAACGAGCTCTAATTAAAAAGCAAATTAATCAATTAACTAATTCTAATTTAACTGAAGAAAAATCTTATAAAAACTATTAATATGAAATGGGATAATTTTAAAGCTCACTTTCATCCATCGTGGCATGGAAAGATGAAAACTTTTATAGAAAGCAATGAGTGCGATGATATATATGCATTCTTAAAGAAAGAGAGTAAAAGGGGCAAACAGATTGCTCCTTTGTCATCTCAAGTCTATAGATGTTTTAAAGAAACACCACTAGATGAAGTGAAAGCAGTAATTGTAGGGATGTGTCCATACCACACGTTTAAGAATGGGTTACCTGTAGCAGATGGTCTGCTTATGGGTTGCTCTGTGACAGGGTATATACAACCATCTCTAGACAATTTTTATAAGGCACTAGAAACTGAGTTTCACAGAGGCCTTAATTTAGTTTACGACCCATCACCTGATGTAGCTTATTTAGCAAAACAGGGGATACTCATGCTAAACGTAGCACTGACCACAGAAAAGAACAAAGCTGGTAGTCACATACAGACTTGGGAACCTTTTACAAAATATTTGTTTGAAGAAGTTCTTAATCCTCTAGGTGTGCCATATGTATTTCTTGGTAAAGATGCAAGTAGGTATAAGAGATATGCAGGAATATTTTCACACGTCTTTACAGTAAGCCACCCAGCTAGCGCTTCTTACAAAGGAGTAGACTGGGATAGTGAAGGAGTGTTTACAAAAGCAGATACATTAATTTATGAAAACAACGGATATAGCATCAATTGGCTAAAAGATTGTGAAGATCCATTTTAAAAAAACAAGAAAATGAACGGAATATTAACAGAAGATACTGGTAAATTACAACCAGGAGACGAAATCATTACTAACCAAGGCTCAGAGATGAGATGTTATATAGTGGAAGAAGTTCCAAGAGTTAGTAAGTTAAAAACATGGCACAATGGTAAAACACGATACATAGCTGTAAAGTGTAGAGCTGCTATAACTATGAAGACAACTACAGGTATTAATCATTACACTAAGCAACCTTGGAGTAACACTTATAAAACTTATGAGTTTAGAATACCTAATGAAAATGATCCAATAGTAAAAGTGGATTTAAACTGGAAACAAGTATATATAACTAATAGATTTAATTATGATGAATAATAATGTAAACAGAGCCATTGAAATGGAAGATCTCCAAGTAGGAGATGAAGTAATTGTACGAGGTATAGACCTCAACTACATGCAAATTGTAAGACCACCAAAACAGAAACAATACAAAGATTTTCAAGGAGCACCCTATATGGCATTTACATCAGCTGTATGTAATAGAATCAACAGCAAATTTGGACAAAGGTTTGCAGATAATAAACAAAACGTAAGATTTGATTTTTGTTATAAATCAATCTGGTTAGTAAAACGAGGAGATAATAATTAATAAATAAATAGTAAAATGCGATTAGAAAAACAAAAACAGGCACATGTTCTATACTCAGGACAGAAAAATGAGAGTATAGGTATGTCACTAGACATGGATTCTGCACAAGTATTAATGCAGATGTTAAGTAAGAACCTTTATTCAGATGCAATAGGTTCAACTATTAGAGAATGTGCAAGTAATGCACTTGATAGCCACAGACGAGCTGGAGTTGATAAACCTATAGTTGTGTCACTGGTACAGAATAATTCTAATAACTGGGAATTCTCTGTTGAGGATTTTGGTACAGGTCTAGATCACCACGATGTAGAAAACATTATCAGTAAGTATGGTAAGTCTACTAAACGTGATAGTGATACAGAGCTTGGTATGATGGGTCTTGGTTTCAAAGCTCCTTTAGCATATGCTAGTAGTTTCTATTTTACATGTAGAAAAGATGGTATGGAACGTAAGTATATGATGTACGAAGGTGAAGAAACTAACACTATTGATTTAATTAACGAAACTCCTACAACAGAGTGTAATGGTGTAAAAGTTATTGTACCTATAAAATGGGGTGATAAGTATGATTTTCTGAAAAAGATAAAGCAACAGCTTGCATACTTTGAGGATGTATACTTTAATGTAGATGATGTTGATAACAACTTTACTATTCATAGATCTAAACTATTTCAATTCTCTGAAATAGCTGATGATGATAAGTTACACATTTGTCTTGATAATGTTTATTACCCTATTGATTTTGACAAACTAGGTATAGACACTATATATTTGCCACTGGGTTTAAGATTTAAACTGACAGATGGTTTGTTTCCAACTCCAAACAGGGAATCTTTGATTTACACAAAGGAAACAAAGTCAAAGATTCTTAGTAAATTATCTGAGTTTTCTGACTATTATGTACAAAAGTATAATGAAAATGTTACAGATAGTGATGATGTTATGAGTTTTCTAAATTACTACTACAACTCTAAGAGAGAAATAGATCTGTTTGGAAAAAAGTTTGATTTGGAAGGTTTAAAGAACTACATAACAATTCCTTTTGCCAAACCAAAACTTGAAGGAGTAGACAACTGGGACATCTCTACGTTTAGTAGACATGAGTTTAGTTATCTTTTGGGAGAATACAAAGCTAACTATAGGTATGAAAATACTAGAATGTATCAGATAAAAGAAAGCCATTGGGGAAGAAATGTAAACTGGAATGATATGGAAAAATATACATTCAAGATGCAAGATTCAATGAGAGGTCATAAAAAGGCGTATCTTAGAGAGCTTTGTGAAGATATAATTACTGAAAAGGCTAAAAATAATAATAGTAATTCTAGAAGAGTTACATTTATTCGCAAGTCAAAGTCTTATCCTCTAAAAAGTATCACTGGTAAAGATAGTTACTATGAGATTCTAAAGTTAATTAATTACCCTAAATCTCAGTGGAGAGGTGTAATTAAAGACTTTCAGTATGTAGAGTCATTACTTTTAAAATCTCTTAGAGATGCTGATGCTATTATAGTACCTCAACACTGGATAGATGATAGAAAAGCTAACACTGTATCTAAGATGCGAGCTACTAAAGCTGCTAAAGGTGAAAAGGTTGCAGGAGACTTCAATTGTAAAATAGGTGAAGAGCTTCTCAGATATAGCGATGGCAGGAACTGTAAATTTGTATCACATAGAATCAATATTGAGTCTGTAGAAGGGGGAAGTTGTACTTACGTATACACTAATCATGATGATTACATGCTGCTTGATAATTTGTATGAAGAAACTAAGCGCATGAGTATAAAGTATATTACGTTTTCAACGAGGGAGTTAGAAGCATTAGAGAAGTCTCCTAAAATTGATAATTTAGTTTCTTATGATGACTTTATAAAGGGTGATGATATGTTTATTAAATATATGACTGCATTACTTTGCTGGAAGTTTATAAACAAGGACTATAATGTTGATCTATTTGAGAAAAGTTATCTAATTGATAGAGTTAAGTCTAAATTATCAGATAAATTTAAGAAAATATCTGAATATCAGAAAACGTATATTGGAGGTGGTAGATATCAATCTTTTAAACATGGAGAGAAATTACTTGAACTTGCTAAAGATGATAATCTATTTAACGCTGAGATATATGATTTGATACAAGAATTAGAAGCTTTCCTAAAAGAGCATGCTTATGTAAATACTATTGCATCTAGTTTAAGAACTGGTGAAAGTCACAGACAAAACGGTCTTTTAGACTGTTTAGCTCAGCTTTTTAAATGCAATGGTGTTGCTATAAACAATCATTATCAGTTTCTTAAACATAAACAAGAACAAGAACAAGAGAATAATTAACAATTAAATACAATTAAAAATGAGTAAATTTCTAAGTTTAGAGTGGTTCAAAAATAAAGTGGACCACTCAATTGAAAAGGTTATCGAGAAAAAACTTGATAAATTAGTTGAAGAGGTAGACAACGATAGTTCTCCTCAAGAAAATCCCTACAAGACTATAAAGTTAGTAAATGATGTGCTTACTATTGTGCTACATGATAATTCTATAATATCTAAGGTAAATGCTACTGAAGATGATTATCATGCTGCAGAGTCAGCTGTTACCATTGGACACCTCTATACAATCGTTAGTGATCCTAATGTAGTTTCTGAAGTTGCAGAGAGAGATGAATCAGAAAGAAGACTAAAGGCTCTTAGAAAGGGCTTTACTGTCCTAGAAGAGTGTAGTGAGTTTGTAATTGATGGAGATTCAGTATACTTTAAAGGTATATCTAGATCTCTACCACAGCTATTAGTTGAAGAACTAATTGATGAAGTGAGTCGTGCTAAAGCTTTAGGTATTCCATTAAATGATTATGATGGATATCAATCTTTAAAGCGCTTCTTTATGTGGTGTGCACTTAACCCAAGAGCTGAGGTTGCACATGAGCTGTATAGATTCTTAAAAGAGAACAGCTTTCGTATAACTAAGCAGGGATTCTTTGTAGCGCTACGTAATGTTGTTACACTACATGGATCTCCAGAGCTTGTACATTTTATATCTAATACATATAACAAAGTAAAAGCTGTATGGAAGAAAAGTCCAGATGATTATACTGTATTCTTACAAGATGGTGAATATAAGATTGTACATGTAGATAGATTGTACAATGAAGAAACACACACTACTACAGTGTGTTCAGATTGTGATGGAGAAGGTGGCTACTATGATGATGGTGACTGTTATGATGATGAAGATGAATGGAATGAAGAACAGTGGGTAGAATGTGAAACATGTGATGGTACAGGTGAGGTAGAACCTTATGAGTATACAACTTCTGTGAAAGTAGACCATGGAGAAGAAATAGGTAAACTTACAGCTTTATACCTAGATCTACCTAACAGACATGAGAATCGTTTTACAGATGATTGGACTAAAACATTTGACATACGTATTGGTAAAGTGGTGAACATGCCACAAGAAGAATGTAACTGGTCAACACAAGATTGTGCTGCAGCTGGTTTACATTTTACTTCTGACCAGATACACTATGTAGGATGTGGTGATCAGTCTGTTCTTGTTCTTATCAACCCTATGAAGGTGGTTGGTATTGGTACACACAAAGGTAGATGCTATGAGTATCTTCCAATTATGACTGTACCAAGAGAAGAAGCTACAAGTATTCTTCATGACAATGAGTTTGACACTCTTCAGTTGGATGAAGTCTATGCTGTACGTGAGCTTGATGATCTACAGGACAAAGTTAAACAAGGTTTCGCAAAGGAATCTAACAAATATGAGTTTAGCTTACCAAATATATCTTCTATAGATGTACGTAATATTATTGGAAGTCTTGAAGAGATGAAAGCTGAGATTACTGCAAGAGTTCGTATGGTAGATTAATAAATTAGGGGATAACATTTATTTGAATTATATTTGTTATCCCTTTAATTTTAAAATTATGGCAAAAAGAGCAGTAAAAAAACCAAGAGTACCTCGCACTAAAAATGCTGGAACAATGACAGAATCAATGTTTTGGTCTATGATTAGAAGTGCATTAAGACAAAAGAGTAGATGGTGGAAACCAATTGCTGAGTGTAAAAAATTAGCAAGAAGAGCTTACAAAGGAAAGAACAAAAGACAGAAGTGGGAATACCATTGTAATAAGTGTAAAAGCTGGTTTAAAAGTGATCAAGTTAATGTTGATCATATAGAGCCTGCAGGTAGCTTAAATTGCTCAAATGATCTTCCAGCTTTCGTAGATACTTTATTTTGTGAACAGGAAAACTTACAGGTGCTCTGTAAAACATGTCATGATGAAAAAACACAATTAGAAAAACAATTAAAACAGTTTAAAAAATGAAACATTTTATGAATAATGCTATTAAGTATTTTAAAACGCCTGAACATTATGAAAATGGAAAAGAGTATGATATTATAGACGTGTGTAACGATTACTCTCTTTCGTTCAACAGGGGTAATGTTCTAAAATATATAGCTAGAGCAGGAAAGAAAGAGAACGAGCTAAAGGATTTACATAAAGCTTTAGATTATTTACAGAGAGAAATTGAGTACGTTAAATCAAAAGGGAAGTTATGATAAAGGGAGTTAAAGCAGAAACTATTCAAGAAGTTGATATAGTTGTAAAAGAAGTTAAGAACTGTCCTCTTAAGTATGACAACACAGAAAGAGTATTGATAATAGATGCTGATAGTATTATGTATTTTGCATCACACTTTCCTGAAGACTCTCTGATGGAGTTTCCAACAGAAGAAGAAAGAATAGAAGAAGCTAAGTATAGAACTAGAACTAAGTTGGAAGAGATTCATAATAACATAGAAGAGTTTTATAATATACAAGAAACTTTTATATTTGTAAGAGGTCGTGGTAACTTTAGATATAAACTTTACCCTGATTATAAGTCTAACAGAAAGCAAAAAAATGATCTTATACCAATAATATCACTTTACATGTTAGAAGAATTAAATGCTATACCATCTATAGGAGCTGAGGCTGATGATTACGTGTATGATGCTTATTTATTAAGCGAAGGTAATTGTGTTGTAGCAGCTATAGATAAAGATGTACTATATAACTGTCCTGATGTACCATTTTATAATTATAGGAGCCATGGAGACACTCTAGGAGAGTTTAAACAGATCTCTAAGGAAGAAAGTAGACTAGCTATAGCTTCTCAAGTGGTAATAGGTGACAGTGGTGATGGTATACCTGGAGCTTACAGGGTTGGTAAAGCGTGGTGTAGAGATAACATGCATCTGGGAATGACAGACTATCAATTTACTAAAGCTATATTTAGAGGATATCTAAAAGCAAGCGGTGGTAATGGTAAGATAGCTAAAGAACAAGCTAGATTAAATTACAGTATATTAAAACTATACACACAAGATGAACTTGAAACAATTAATAAACGCTAATGAAAAAAACAATAACAAGCATATTTATGGTACCCACTCTAAAAGTGCCAAAAGATTCATTATTAAATAATGGATTTGTAAATGCCTATATTAGTGATGTAGATAGAGATATACAATACCCAGATTCTGTATATCTTTTATTTCTACCTAAAGATATAGAGCAATTTAGAGAGTTTCTAGATGATGAATATGATAGAACAGAGTCTGTTATAGATGATTATGATTATCCAAATGGATATGTAGTAATAGTATATAAACTAAATTCTAACTTTAAAGAAGATTTTAATCTTGTTAAAGAAGGTAAATATTCTGAAACATCAAACGAATTTCAAGAATCATTCTCAAGAGTAGTAAAGATTAAAAAGAATGGCCTTCATAAAGATCAAGTGTCTTTGCAATATAGAATCTTTAACAAAACAGAAGATATGATTAAATATTGGGAAGATAAGATTGGCATTGAATGGTCTAAAGATCTTGAAGTATGGGATGGTTTTGATATAGCAAAAGAAACATTAAACATTGAATTAATAACAAACACTGAATTAGTATGAAAACAATTGAAATTTTAAAAGAAAACAAAAGAGCTGCAAAATATATCAAAGAGTGGTTTTTAGAAAGATTAGCAACTAATATAAAAAACTTTAAGGATGATGATGACTTTAAACAGGCTATGGCTAATACAACAGTTACAGACGAGCAAATAGAAAACATTATATCACAGGCTCCTAGAAATATACTAGATATACTAGACAGTCAAGGTGTGCTAATAAGTATAGTTGTAAAAGATGAAAAGTTCTTAGGAGATGTATTTAACGCTCGAACAGAAGAAAAGGTTGACGTTAATAAACATACTACCAGAAAAGAGTTTGATGTATCTGCAATGAAAATAGCTCTACCTCTTCTTGAGGAAAACCTTGCAGCTGCTGAGAATCAGGAAGTTGTGGAAGGTGTAAAAAAAGATGAAGAATTATGAGAACAATTGGAAAAATAATAGTAGATTTGCTGTCCGATAATCAAATTTCAGACCAAGAGGCTGAAATGTTAATCACACACCTTTCAGAGAAAAAAGAGCCCTTAGGTACACAACCTGAGAAGACTTCTAGTCCCTATTGGTATCAAACAATAACATGGTCATGAGAACAGCAAAAGAATTTAATGACTCTTATGAATTAATTTGTGAGGGTGGAGGACTTGTAATAGATGTTCCAGCTGTTGTACAATTTTTAAATGTTGCATTTACTGACTTTTTAAAAGTAGATGGTTTTAGATACAAACAAGTGTCAACTATTCGTGGGATACCTAGAGTAGAAACAAACCTAACTGAGATAATGCCATATGTAGGTCATGTTATACACAGCGAGCTAGAAGAAAAGATATCTTTAATACTAAAGGTGGAATTTGAAATAGAGGAAAGATTAAGATCAATAAACCTAGATAAAAACGGTAAACCCTTAGAAATATGAATAAAGACATCTTTAAAGGTAGAGTAAATATACTACCTTATGAGTACCCACAACTATTAGACTACAAAGACGCTATCAGACACTCCTACTGGATTGATACAGAATTCAACTTTACAGAAGACATACAAGACTTTAAAGTAACAATCTCTCCTGAAGAGCGTGATGTTATTAAGAAGACTATGCTTGCAATTGCACAGATAGAAGTTAATGTAAAGACGTTCTGGGCTGATATGTATAAACGTATGCCTATTACAGAAGTGGGTGATGTGGGAATGACGTTTGCTGAGTCAGAGGTAAGACACAAAGATGCTTATGCTAGATTATTAAGGATATTAGGTCTTGAAAAAGAATTTCAGAAAGTTATAGAAGTTCCTGCAATAGAAGGTAGACTTAAGTATTTAAATAAATACCTAGATGGTACACGCTCTAGAGATAATAAGATGTACACTAAGTCTGTGTTATTGTTTTCACTATTTATAGAGCACGTAAGTTTATTTAGTCAGTTTCTAATTATGATGAGCTTTAACAAAGAAAAGAATGTACTCAAGGGTATATCTAATGTTGTTGAGGCTACTAGTAAGGAAGAAGAGATACACGGTAACTTTGGAGCTGAGATTATTAACATCATTAAGAAAGAGAATCCTGATTGGTTTGATGCAGAGTTTGAGAACTTAATCTATTCAGCTTGTAAGAAAGCTTATATTGCTGAGTGTGATATATTAGATTGGATCTTTGAGAAAGGAGAACTTAGTTTTCTACCCAAAGAAACAATACAACACTTTATCATGAACAGATTTAACAACTCTCTAGAAAAAATAGGTATGGATTCTATATTTGATGTAGATAAAGATCTGATATCATCAACTAAGTGGTTTGACATAGAAATTACAGGGACTAAAGAAGGAGACTTCTTCTATAAGAAAAGTGTGGACTACAATAAGAAAAGTAAGAGCATCACTGAAGATGATCTATTTTAAATAATAATACAATGATAACAGAGCAAACTAATGGTAACACTCAGCTTAACACAGAAAGAGGAAACTTTAATAAAAGAGTTTCTAAGTTCTTAATGTTGGGTAAATCCAAGAAAGTCCAATGGGACGGTAAAAGAAGAAACAGAACAATTTAAATAAATCAACATGGAGTACAAAAGATATTACTGGCTCAACGAGGACAGTAGAAAGTTTTTGTCCAGAGGATACTTAGATGAGGAACCTGAACAAAGAATTAGAGACATAGCAAATATTGCTGAGAAATATCTAAATATAAAAGACTTTGCACATAAGTTTGAGGATTATATGGCAAAGGGATATTATAGTTTGTCAACTCCTGTATGGATCAACTTTGGTAAATCAAAAGGTTTACCCATTAGTTGTTATGGATCTAATGTGGATGACACACTAGATAGCATACTAAATGCAGGACGTGAGATAGGAATGATGTCAAAATATGGTGGAGGTACAAGTGCTTACCTAGGAAACATAAGACCTAGAGGATCATCTATTAGTACAGGAGGTCAAGCAGACGGACCTATTCACTATGCTAGAATGTATGACACTGTAGTGGATGTGTGTAAACAATCTGCTGCTAGACGTGGAGCGTGTGCTGTATACTTACCAGTAGAGCATGATGATATAGAAGAATTTCTAGACATAGGTACAGAAGGTAACCCTATTCAGAATTTACAATACGGTATTACTGTTACAGACGCTTGGTTAAAATCTATGAAGTCTGGTAGTAAAGAGAAACGTAAGATATGGGCCAAGATTATACAAAGACGTAATGAGTTTGGATTTCCATACATCATGTTCTCTGATAATTCTAATAAGAATACACCTTACGAGGAACTTGGTTATAAAATAACTGCATCAAACTTATGTAGTGAGATACAGTTACCAACTGATAGCTTTCATAGCTTTGTTTGTTGTTTAGGATCTATAAATGCATTGCATTGGGATGAAATAAAGAAGACAGACGCTGTTGAAACTTATGTTTTGTTCTTAAATGCTGTAATGAATGAGTTTATAAAAAAAGCAGAGCACTTACCAGGAATGCGAAGAGCTTTTAAGTTTGCAAAAGAACACAGAGCTATAGGCCTAGGAGTATTAGGATATCATTCTTTGTTTCAGTCAAAACTTATAGAGTTTGAATCTTTAGAAGCTAAGCAAATTAATCATGAAATCTTTAGTACTATTAAAGAAAGAAGTGAGGCTGCCTCTAAATGGTTACACGATGCTAAAGGATACACATCAATTAGAGAAGGGTATGCTAACACTACTCTTATGGCCATTGCTCCTACTAAGTCTAGTTCATTTATACACGGTGCTGTGTCTATGGGTATAGAGCCTATCAAGTCTAATTACTTTATTAAAGATCTTGCTAAGTCTAAGACTATTTACAAGAACCCTTTCTTAGAAGCTGAATTGGAAAAGTATGAAATGAATAACGAAAAGACCTGGGATTCTATTTTAAAGAAGGATGGGTCTGTACAGCATTTAAAGTTTCCTACTAAAAAAGTGTTTAAGTCCTTTATAGAGATTAGTCCTAAGGAAATAATACTACAAGCTGCTCAGAGACAAAAGTTTATTGATCAGTCGCAGAGTTTAAATCTTATGATAGATCCTAGTGTACCTGCTAAAGATATAAATCAACTTTACCTTTATGCTCACCAGGAAGGAGTTAAGACTCTTTACTATCAGTTTAGTCAAAGTTCAGCTCAAGCATTTGCACGTAATATTTTAGAGTGTGCAAGTTGTGAAGGCTAACTAAATTAGTGATAATAAATCTTTAGAATCTTTCAATAAGATTTTGTGGTTTATTTTACATTTCATACATTTGAAAAATGAAAAGAGATATAAAGGATAGTGATTACTACCTTGAAAAAGGTAGAGTTCACTTTACAAACGAGTATCTACTTCATAGAGGGCCATGTTGTGGTGGAAGTTGCAGACATTGTCCATATGATTTACCCATAAAAGGTAATATAAAACTCAGAGATGAGTTGGATTAAAATTTTCTGTTCTGTTTTTTAATTGTGAAGAAGGGCCTTGGAGTAATCTAAGGCTTTTTTTTGCTTGTAAAATAGAGTGGAATTTTGTATATTTGAACATAATTAAAAACAATTAAATATGGCAAAAAAGCTAAAAGAAACAGGGAATAAGTTCCAGGATGCGCTGGAAAAATTGAACAAGCAATACGGTCAAGGTACTGTATTAGCTTTAAACAGTAAAACAGGAGGGGACTATGACCTGATTAGTACAGGATCAATAGGTTTCGATTGGATCACCTTAGGGATAGGTGGTTTTGCAAAAGGTAAAATGTACGAGCTTATGGGCTGGGAAGGTACAGGTAAATCTACTATATGTGGACATGCTGTAGCTAGCGCTCAAGCTAAAGGAGGTAAAGTGGTTTATATTGATGGCGAACATGCTGTTGATAAAAATTACTTTGAAGCTCTAGGTGTTGACACAGGAAGTATGTTAATTGCACAACCATCATCTGGAGAAGAAGGTTTTAACATTGCTGTAGAGTTAATGTCATCTGGAGAGGTGGATCTTATTATTATAGATTCAGACTCATCGTTAATACCTAAAGCTGTATTAGATGGAGAAGTAGGAGAACATGCAATAGGTAAGAAAGCTAGATTGAACAGTAGCGCTTACCCAAAACTAAAGTCTATTGCACATAATACAAACACATGTCTTATAGTAATATCTCAATACAGAGAAAAGATTGGTGTTATGTTTGGTAATCCTACAACTACACAAGGTGGTCATGCACTAAAGTTTTATTCTGATGTAAGAATAGAAGTTAGCAGGTCACTAGCAAAAGATGGTCAAGATGTGTACGGTAACATTACTAAAGTTAGATGTACAAAGAACAAGATGACACCTCCATACCAGAAGCATCAATTTGATATTATATACGGTATAGGTATTGATAGAGTAGGAGAAGCATTACAAATGCTACATGATTTTGAGCTAGGTCGTAAGTATGGTAAAACATATACATTTGACGGTGTAAAATATGACTTAGAAGAATTTAAACAAATGGTATTAGAAGATGTAAACTTTTTTGATACAATAAAGTCTACATTAGTTTCTGCAATTAAAGGTATTGAAGAGGAATCTGAAGTAGAACCAGAACCAATTGTAGAAAATGATGAAAGAATGAATATTATAGGGCAAAACGGTAATGATGGTATACATTATGAAGCAGCAAAGGATATAAATGTTGTTGCACCTCAAACATTATCACCTGATTTATTTGACGCATCTGATTTATGAAATGTTTAGTTTGTGGAAAGAACTCAAACTCTGAGTATTGCTTTCAACATAAACCTAGAAAACAATTATCTGTCAACAAAGGATTTAAAAAACCAACACTAGCTCTTAAAAAAAGGGTTAGTGTTGGAAAATCCCAACCAAATTCTGATCATACATTTTTTAAAACTTTGTGGAGTAAAAGACCTCACAGATCTGAAGTAAGTAATACTTATTTAGGAACAGAAGCTCTTAGCACTTACTTTCACCATATTCTACCAAAAAATAAATATCCAGATATTAGGTTGGACGAAGAAAATATTATATTTTTGACAGTTGACGAACATGCTAATGTAGAGGCAGATATCTATAGGTATGATGAAGTTAATAAAAGACGTAATCACTTATTAAAAAAATATAATCTCTCATGATTGAAGTATTAAAATTTAGTGCCACTTGGTGTGGACCTTGTAAAATGTTATCAAAAACCTTAGAAGGTGTAAAAGGTATTACAAATGTAGATATAGATACACAAATGGATTTAGCAAAAGAGTACAATGTAAGAAGTGTACCTGCTATGATATTTAAAATTGAGGGTGAAGAAGTTCATCGAGAAGTTGGACTTATATCTCTAAAGAAGTACGAAGATATTATAAATGAATTAGCCGCTGATGTAAGGTGGAAAAATAAATAAAACCAAAAACAATGAATCAATTTTATTACACAAGAAAAGAACCTATCGAAGGTACAGACCCTGTAGAATATGCAGAGTTTACTGATAGTATTAATGTAAACAAGATAATTAGAAGTGTACAAACATCAAGTGACACTATTGTAGTGCTCTTAGATGACATGCATGAGCGTGTTACAGAAGTGCCTAACATCAACACCAAGACTAACAAAGTGATTGGTACAAAGAAGAAGGTTGAAGTGTTTCAAACGGAAGCTTATTTACATGGAGAAGATATAGTAAGATTTAAAAAACTAACAAACATAGAATAAAATGGCAAAACCGTACAAAAAACTTTTAGGAAATAGAATATACGTTAATGTTCCTAAAAAAGAAGAGAAAAGTAAAATTATAGTTGATTCAGCTACTAAAGAAGAACTACAAAGAGAGATGTTGAAAAAGATGTCTAAGCTTACAGTTTATGATGTAGGTGAATCAGTTAGTATTGTAAAAAGTGGAGATCGCATTCTTGTAGATCCTGCTAAACTAAAAGAAGCAATGTTAATCCCATTGAGTGAAGACTTAGATGTATTATTAGTATCTCCTTTTGATGTAATACATGTCTGGTAATGAAACTTCTTCCTTTTATATCATGTAAATGTATAACCTATGGTAGAGTGGACACGTTAGTGGAAGCTCTACATAGTTTTCTTATACAAGAGTATCCAGCAGATAGATGTGAGCTTATAATAGTTAATGACTATCCTGAGCAGAAACTCATCTTTGATCACCCACAAGTTACTATATATAACCTAGATGAAACTTTTCCTTTAATAGGAGAGAAAGAAAACTACGCTATTGAAAGATGTAATGGAGATCTTATTGCTGTATGGGATGATGATGATGTAGCTATGTCTAATCATCTAATGAATATAGCTAATCATTGGAAAGAGGATACTAACATTATTCATTGGGAAACAGGTGTTTTCTATAATGAACCTAGTATTACAGCTATAACTGGAGTGGGTAACTCAGGTATAGTGTACAGTAAAGATGTGTGGGAAAGAATAGGTAAGAGTCCTTTAGAGAACGCAGGAGGTGATACAACATTAACTAGTAGAATTCATACCTTAGGTGGTGTAGTAAATGTTAAGATGCCTGACAATGAAGCTTCTTGGTTTTATATGTGGGGCGGTAGAGGTTATCATCAATCTGGAGAAGGTACAGATGATGAAATTAGGCCTAATATTATACAGAGACATTCTGCATGGATAGAAAGCTTAAGAGCAAAGGGTGAGATACCTACAGGTGATATACATTTAGTTCCTGCTTGGCAAAAACCATATGATAAAATGTTAGAGGATTATATAAATAAACAGTGATTAAAGTTTTAGTTACAACAGCATCATTTAGTAGCTCTATTCATTCTACATGGGTACCTCAAGAGTCTAACAAATACGATATAACTCTTAACAGAGTAAGTGATCAAACTGACAGTGCTAGACCTTTAGCAATGCACCCTCGATTACGTGCAAAAATGCCAAAAATGTTAGCTTGGGAAGAACATCCAGGATATGATTACTACATATGGATGGACTCTTCTTTTTCTCTACTTTACAATACAGCAATTGAAAGAATAGTAGACTATTGTAAAGGTACTGATGCATGTTTCTTTAAGCATTCTGGAAGAGCTTCTGTACAATCAGAAGTTCAATTTGTTTTAGGTCTTTTGAATGATGAAAATCAATACATAGTAGATAGATATAAAGAAGAAAAAATAGGTGAACAGTTAAAACATTATCAAAAAGATAAAGATTGGAGTGATAACTTTTTAATAGAGTGTGGTACATTTATTTACTCTAAAAATGTAGTGGAGAATAAAGAATATAACTTAATGAAAGAATGGTTTTATCATAACTGTTTATGGTCTGTGCAAGATCAAATAAGTTTACCTTATCTATTACATAAATTTAAAACTAAACATAAGTTCTTTGAAAAGAATGTATTTAGTAATGATTACACGTATTATAGTTAAAATAGTTTCAAAAAAAAAGCCCCAATTAAGGGGCTTCTTTGTTAGTTAGTTAGCAGTTTATTTTTTTCTAGTTTTACAACCAGCTTTTGCTTTCTTATATTTCTTTCCAGCAATAGTACGTTCTTGTACTTTAGTCCAAGCTCCTTTAGGATCTACCATAGGTGCTTTTTTAGACTTTCCAGCAACACCTCCAGCTTGAGCTTTCTTTACTACTTTTTTACCTTTTTTAGCAAAGCCCATTTTATTACGTACAGCTGTAGGTAATGCTTTAAGTCCTTTTTGTGAAGGTTTAGGTGTCTTTAATCCAGCTTTAGCTTTCATAGTTTTACCATATCCTGCTTTTTTTACTTTCTTTGTCCCAGCTTTAGCCTTCATAGACTTCCCATAAGCTGCTTTTTTCATCATGATATTTTAGATTTTACTCTTCTACAATTTGCATAGGAGCAGGTTGTTTTTGTACTTCTTGTTCAGGAGCTTCAACAATTACATCAGCTGAAACGCCTTGTTCCATAAGTTTTTCAATTACTTCATTAGTTCGCATCATTAACTGATATTTACCAGCTTCTTCACTTGCTAAAAATGTTCTAACCGTGTTAAGGATTAGTCCAAAGTCTTGTCCTGATATTTCAAATTTAGAGTCAGGTCCCCATGTGTAACGCTTGTTTGGATCGTACTGTGCCATAGTTTTTAATTATTGGTTTATAAAATTAATTCAAATTTACTAAATTTTTATTATTCGTCCAAATTTATTTTAAAAACAATAGTGCCTGTAGTCTTAATGCTTTTAGATATATCTAGACGTATGTTAAACATTTTATGCAGCTTCAGGATCTCTTCTAACAACATGTTGTTGTATTTAGGTACACTAGGTGCTAGCCTAAATATATAAGAGCCTTTCATTCTTGTTATTTGCAAGCTAGAGTATTCATCAACAGAATCTATTACACCTTGTAAGTGTGCAAAGTATGCTTTTTCATTCTCTAACAAAACTTCAGGGAAAAACTTCCTGCTTACCTGCATGTATGTTTATTTTTTAACGCATCTGTTTACCATCTTAGCTCTACCACTCTTAGTTTTTTTACCACTAGGTGATTTCTTTTTACCGACAGCTTTATAACCTTTCCAGCAGCTAGGTCCTTTTTTCTTTTGCTTTGCCATAATTAGTTTAATATATAAGCCCAGGGAGGTTATATCCCTGAGCTATATAATTTAGTTTATGCGCATAGATTTACTGCTGTAACAACTCCAGTGACTGCAATTTTGACATTCCAATCTTCACCATCTGGTGTTGCCACTCTATGAAAGTTTGTGCTTCCATCATATGGATTTAATCCAGCTGCGTCATTATATACAATATCTCCAACTGCTATCACATTTACTGTAGCTAGTTTTAAATACACTACTGTATCTAGAGTTAGTGCACATGCATCAGCTGCATCTGAAGCAGATGATACCTGACCTGCAGGATATGATTTTGCTGTTGTTGTAGGATTGCAGCATTCGTATGCTACAATTTCTTGCCAGTTACCTACTTTAGGTTTGTTTCTACGTAACACAAGGCTACCTGATACTACTCTGCCAGATCCATCGAATCTAACAAAAGCTTTTAACGGACGTTTGTTAATGCTTCCCATTTTTTAAGTTTAAAGGGTTAGTAATTTAATTTATATTTTTGTTTTATATTATTCAATTCATTAGCATAATGCCAATTACATAATAGTTTTGATTTCTCGTCATTAAGAACTATATCTAGGTGAGGATCTTTTGTAGGATCTGCACCTGAGTGATATTTACCTTTGTAAAAACAAGGTCTTTCTTGTTGATGTGTAGAAACAATACCAGCATTGTGGTATATAGTACATGTTTCTAGTTTAGTTATTGGGTCTGAACCCCATGCAAAATTTAATTCAGGTACTACTTTTGTTTCATGATCTAACAACCAGAGGTTCCATAGTACGGCCCACATGTCTGCACACCAACTTTGAAATCCAGTGTTCTCATCTTTAAAGAACTCTTGATTAACTGATTGTAAGTAAGTTCTAATTAGTATACAATCATTCATAACCTTACTCCAAAAAGATGCAGTAACATTTTTAAGAAAGTACTGAGCTCCACCTGAGTGTTTTACATTCTGTTCAGCAATTTCTCTACTTATACCTATTACACTAGCTATTTCTCCAAGAATATCTCTATTCTTGTATTCTTCTAACTTCTCTGGTAGCACTTGATGGATTTTACTATCAAAGTACTGAGAGTTTATATAGCTATTTGTATCTGAAAGATAGCATGTGTTATCTTGTGCAAAGTCATCTACATTAAATTTATCTGTAAACAGTATATCACTATCACAATAAAATACAGCAGATTGAGACATTTGTGGATTCTCCTTGAAGTAGTTCCAAAGTAACCATGGTCTTAGTACAGGTATGTATACACTTATTAATCTACTTACTCCTTGTGGATTATTTATATCTTCGTCTTTGTAGAATTTAAATTCAGTTTCTGGATATAGGTCCTGTATCTTTTTCCACTTATCATTAAACTCTCTTCTTGCTGGAGTAAATATTAAAACAATTGCTTTATCAGAATGTCCTATATTCTTTAAACTTTCTAACCAGAGGTGAACTTGCCATGTGTAGTAAGTATCATCTGGTTGAGCACAGATAAATTTTAAGTCTTTCATTATGTAGTTGTTGGTTTTAGTTTGTCTTACGGTGAAGTAGTTGTTGTTGTAGTTGTACAACACTTACCTGAAACCTGAATCAGTCTTTCTAACTGTTTTGAGATGTTCCAAAGAAGTTTTTCTGTTTCACCCCAGCCAATTTGTTTGCTTGGTATTGCCATTTCGTTTTGTATTAATTGTTACATTGTAACAAAGTTATGAATATTCCTAGAATTATCTTAATCTTGTGTAAAATTAAAATAATCAAAAGTGTTAAAACTCTCTAACTAATTTAGTTAGAAATCTAATGTTAGTGATATTGCAAAGATATACAGCTTAATGGTTGTATAATTAAACTTTTCTGTTGGTTCTATAAACTCCCACCCTAGTGCAAATCTTTGATGTGGCCAATGAAATGCTATTTCTAATTCCCAGTTATCCATATTTCTTAGTATTTTAAAATATTTTATATTCAACTACAAAACCATACCCTCCAGGGTTGTTAGGTTGCACAAACAGTCTACCTCCTACTGTAAACTTTCCAAGTTCTACTTCTGTTTGAATATATAAGATAGGATTTATTAAAGATGCTTGAAATGTTTGAACACCTACAAAACCATTGAATCTTATAGGTTTTTTCTTATTTATTATATCTTCTTGTATACCTATGTAAGAATTTTTGATAGAGATAATGCTATCCTTTAATCTTATTCTTTGTAAAAGACTAAACTCTTTCCTTTCAAATAATGATATTCTATCTTCTAACTTTGCTGTTATAAGTTTAAGATTATCATATTGAATTAGATCTTTTATTACCTGCTTAGCTTGCTTTTCAGTTAGTGTTACTACTGGAGCTCTCAGAGTATCTATCTGTGAAAAACTCTTGAAGGTCACTAACAGGCATATTATCAACCATTTTAATTTGTACATATTCTTTTTCTTTGATGGTTCTTATTTTTTCCACCACTCTAGTGTCTAAAGTACTAAAACTATCTACAAGAATTCTCATACGTTCATCTTGTCTTTCATAGATTTCTATTCGTAAGTTTAGCTCTTTTAATTGTACTTCATATTTCTTTATAGTTTTATCTGATTCATATTGCATCATTAGTAAAACTATAATAAATAAAACAAAGAACCACTGGTCCTTAAAAAAGTTAATTATTTTCATAAAAGTCTATTATATCTTTATACTCTTTTGCTACAGAGAAACTTGGACAAGCTTTTCTAGCATATTCATTATGACCGTGAAGAGTTGCACCATCATAACAAGCCATAAGCTCCATAAGTAATCTCCATAAAGCTGCCTTCTGTTCAGGTGTTCTTGTATCTTCAGCAGGCCATTTGCCTCTTTTATCTTTTACGTTAGATACTCCACCAATATAACAAACACCGATGCTGTGTTTATTCTGTCCTCTGACGTGAGCCCCTGGGATTTCAATAGGTCTTCCGTTATGTATACTTCCATCTAAATAAACTATATAATGATATCCTATGTCTTTCCAACCTCTTCCTTCAACATGCCAACGTCTAATCTCATCAACATCAAAATGCTTACCTTTAGGTGTAGCACTGCAATGTAATATGATTTTGTCTATTGTTCTCATAACTCATCTTCATTAGAATAGGGGTTATATGTTGGAATGTCTGATTTCTTTGCTTTAAATAGTTTTTCTACTAGATCTGAAACACCTTGTATAGATATATACACAGTGGCTATTATTACCCAGTCAGAAGATGTTATATTACCTAAGAATAGACCAAAACAAGCTACTATAAACACAGTTAACTTTCTACTGATCCATTTTTTTAGATAATAATCTATCTTCTCTTTTCTACTCATACTTTTTTATTGATCCAAGACTTTACAATGTCCCAGTTTTTGTGTGCAAACACACCAAAAGATACGCCTGCCCATATTTTATATCCAAGAACCCATAGTATTAGTCCTAATAATAGTCCTAAAGTGCCTTCTACTCCATTAGAAACAATCCAACTCTTTATTAGTTTAATAATGCTTTTCAATTTTTCCATATTACTTAATTTTAGTGTATAAGTTAATAAAATATTGTATAATTAACGCTCCTCCTGTAACAAGTCCAACTGTCCAAGTAAATTTCTTTTTAAACTCTTCTTGTTTCTTAACTTGAGCCTCTAGGAGCTCTATTTTTTTTTTGAGCTGATCGATATCACTAACAAATCCACCTGTTTTAGTTAGTGAGTTTCCTAATATAGCATCAACTACTTGTGTTAATTTTGCGTCAATAGAGGTCATTTTTTCCTCCATCTCGTCTAGACGATGATCCATATTTTTTAATTCTTGTTTTACCTGTGTTTGATATGAGGTGGGATTGGCCATGTGTTTTGTGTTTTGTGTAACAAAAATGTCACTGCATACTTAACCAGAGAGAAGAAGATTAGGTTAGCATCAGTGAATAGATAATTTTTTTGTAATAAGCAAATATAGCTAGATCATTATAGATAACCAAACCTTTTAATCACAATTTTCACATAATATAGCATAAACTTTTAATTTATTTTACTAACTTTGTTTACAAACACAAAACCTTATGAAAGCAGATAAAGCCTTTGTACTTTATGCAAATGAAGCATACTATGATGTCATATCAATGGCAGTAAAAAGTATAAACAGTGTCACTGACATTCCTGTTATTGTTTATATGATGAATTGTAACAAGTCTGTACACGGAGCATCTAGAACAATACCTTGGACACTAAATGGTGCAAACCCTTCAAAGAAGGATTATATTGATAGGAGTGATCCCAATATATATAAACTTCTTATCCAAAGGCCAGCTATTATACTAGACGCTTTAGAAAATTATGCAGAGACTGTAGCATATATAGACTCTGATACAGTGGTGACTAAGAATATAACTAAGATATTTGATCACTATCCTGATGGTTGTACACATCCATATTTTGTAGAAGGTATATATGACTATTTATTTATAGATGGACGAGGTGGTGTAGAAACCAGAGATGAATTGCATCTTAGTTTAGAATATCCAGCATGTGATCTATTTAATGTAGATCAATCAGTTAGAAACAAGTACAGACAAACAGGATATTTTGTAGCAGGACAACAATCAAAAGATTTTATAAGTGAGTGGTCGTGGATGTGTAATCACCCAAAAGTTATAACTAATCACAGGTTATATGCACCGTATCACGAGGAAACAATAGCAAATGTATTATTATGGAAATATAATATACATGAGGGATTACCTATAATGTATATAAACTACACAAAAGATGTAGATATAATGTCACTAGAGTTTACTGGTAGCATTAATCATACGTCAGAGTGGGTAGCAGTTCCTGCAAAAGAAGAGCATCTTATGGCTTTACATGGAGAAAAGAATACAATCTTAATGCAAAACATGATAAACAAAGTTTCTAAAAAGATATTGTTTCTAGCACCACACTTGTCTACTGGTGGTATGCCTGAGTTTCTTTTAAAAAGAATAAAAGCTTTAAAGGGTTTTAATATATATGTAGTAGAGTGGGCTAACTACAGTGATCACTTTGTTGTACAAAAAAATCAGATAAAACAACTTGTATCTAACTTCTACACTTTAGGTTATGATAAGACAGAATTAATAGACATTATAAAGTACAATGATATTGATATTGTACATATAGATGAAATGGCAGAGTGTTTAGGTGATGGTTCAGAAGAGCTACTACCATTATTATACGCTGAGGATAGATCTTGGAGAGTAGTAGAAACTTGTCATAATATATCGTTCAGACCTGATAGGGATAAGAGGTATCATCCAGACGCATATGCGTTTTGTACACCCTATCACTTAGAGACATTTAAAAACATGCCTTCTCACAGAGAAGTTCTAGAGTTTCCAGTAGACGCAGTGATACATGACTGGCAGAGCAAGATGAATGCTAAATATGACTTAGGATTGGATATCAGTAAAAAACACGTAGTGAATGTAGGACTCTGGACAAAAGGTAAGAACCAGGGAGAAGGTATAGCTATTGCAAGAAAGCTACCAGATGTACAGTTTCACTTTGTTGGTAATCAAGCAGGTAACTTCCAAGACTATTGGGAACCTTTAATGGTAGACTTACCAAGCAATGTCACTGTATGGGGAGAACGTAATGATGTAGCTAAGTTCTTATTAGCTGCAGATGTGTTTATGTTTAACTCTGTATGGGAATGCAACCCACTAGCTATTAGAGAAGCTATATCATATGGCCTACCTATACTAGCACGTAACCTTGCACAGTATAAAGACATGTTCACGCCTTACATAGAGGATCTAAACCCTATGAAGATGAAGAACCAACTAAAACGCTTGCTAAATGATCTTCCAAAGTATAAAGTACCTGACAACAACACCAGTGCTGTATTTGGAAAGAAACATTCTGAGTTTTACAAGAAAGTGATGAGTTTAAAAGTAGAAACTCACAATGACTATCATATAAATCAAAGTTTTATAGGTACACCAAGGATAGAACTAACAGGTACATCTGAAAGCGAGTTTACTGTTTATATGTTTGACGGAGAAGAGCTTATATATGACAATGTTATGAAGGTTAACCACTGGTCAACTCTTAATAGACAATACTATACAAAGTGGAAGACTGTTGTATTAAAAGATGGTGTAGAGGTGCATAATGAGACGTTAGATTTAGAAAATAAGCGTGTGTATATAGCCTTTGATAGCAAGTCTTTAGGAGACTCTATAGCATGGATACCTTACGCGCTAGAGTTTCAGAACAAACACAATTGTAAAGTGATTGTAAGTACGTTTAAGAACTTCTTATTTGAAGAAGTGTATCCTGAATTAGAGTTTGTAAATCCTGGTTCAGACGTACCTAATATACATGCAATGTATAAGATAGGTTGGTTTTATGACAAGAACAGAGAACCAAAGTTGCCAAATACAATTTCGTTACAAGAGGCCGCCTCCAATATTTTAGGGCTGACGCACAAAGAGATAGTGCCTAGAGTTAAAAGTAACTGGGGAAATGAATGTGGTATGAAAGATAACTACAATGTTCCAGGTAAATATGTAACTATAGCTACTAACTCTACAGCTGGTTGTAAGTTCTGGACAAGAGAAGGGTGGCAAGATGTTATAAACTACTTACATAGTGAAGGTTATATGGTTGTTAATACATCTATAGAAAATAATCCCTTTGATAACTGTGAGAAGATAGTGGACACTAGTCTAGAGTATACAATTGATTGCATAAGACAAAGTGAATTCTTTATAGGACTGTCTAGTGGACTTAGTTGGTTAGCTTGGGCTATAGGTACCCCTGTTATAATGATATCAAACTTTACAGAAGCTGACCATGAGTTTAGTTGTTACAGAGTGACTGATGAATCTTTATGTCATGGGTGTTGGAATAATCCAAACCATAAGTTTGACAAAGGAGATTGGGATTGGTGTCCTGAACATAAAAATACCCCTAGACATTTTGAATGTCATAGAGGTATAAAATCTGATAAGGTTATTGATATGATTAAATCTATTTAGTTTTTGTACAATACACAACTGTGCCTTTATTATTTGTAAAGCCTATTTTACCATTTCTGTCATCAACACAAATTGATACAACATAAAGATCTGTCTCTTTATCACCACACGCGCTAAACCATGCTATTGTTGCATCACTTCCAGCGTCACCTTTTGCTCCTTGTGCTCCTGTATCCCCTTTACCACCAGTTGCACCTGTACTACCAGTTGAACCTTGTACTCCTTGTATACCCTGATAACCTCTAGGACCCTGTGAGCCTGTTGCACCATTTACACCTGATGTACCATTTGAACCAGCTGGTCCTCTTGATCCTGTATCACCTTTAGCTCCATTTACACCTGATGTTCCACTTACACCTGACGTACCATTAGCTCCTGCATTACCTGTGTTACCTTTAACTCCCTGAGCTCCAGTACTACCTGTAGCTCCCTTAGCGCCATTTGCTCCACTTGTACCAGAAGTTCCATTTGCACCTGCATTACCTTGTGGTCCTCTACTACCTGTAGCCCCTGTTGCACCTTTTGCACCACTTGTTCCTGAAGTTCCGTTTGCCCCAGCTGCTCCAGTATTACCTTTAGATCCAGTATCACCTTTAGCTCCAGTTGCTCCATTTGCTCCAGAGGTACCAGATGTACCATTAGCACCAGCTGCGCCAGTGTTTCCAGTATTACCCTTTACACCTTGGGAACCAGTTGATCCTGTATTACCTTTAGCACCTGTCTCTCCTTGAATACCTTGAATACCTTGAGCTCCATTAGATCCATTAGATCCAGCAGGCCCAGTGGGTCCTCGTAAACCCTGAGATCCTGTTGCACCTTTTGCACCATTCACACCACTTGTTCCATTTGCACCTGCAGCACCAGTATCACCTTTTGCACCAGTTGATCCTTGAGCACCAGTGTCACCTTTAGGACCTTGAATACCTTGTATTCCCTGAGAACCTGTTGTACCTTTAGCTCCTGTTGCACCTTTGGCTCCACTAGTACCACTAGTACCATTGGCACCAGCTGCACCTGTTGAACCAGTGTTTCCTTTAACTCCTTGACTACCTTGTGGTCCTGTAGCTCCTTGAGAGCCAGTATCACCTTTATCTCCTTTAGGTCCTTTAATAGAACCACCACTTATCCAACCTTCAGCTGATGTCCATAACCAAATAGAATCATCTGATTGAACAATGTAAGCATCACCATTACTATTACCTGTAGAAGGTAGATTAGCTTTAGTAGCCACCTCACCTTTCATAGTTATACCCCATCCAGCATCTCCTTGAGCACCTGTATTACCTTTTACTCCTTGTATACCTTGTGCTCCAGTATCTCCTTTTACACCCTGGGCACCAGTGTCACCTTTAGCGCCATTTACTCCACTTGTACCACTTGTTCCAGCATTACCAGTGTTTCCTTTAGCACCAGTTGTCCCTTGAATTCCTTGAACTCCTGTATCTCCTTTAACTCCTTGTATTCCTTGACTACCTGTATTTCCCTTAGCTCCACTTGTGCCACTAGTTCCGTTAACTCCAGCATTACCAGTATTACCTTGTATTCCTTGGTCACCTTGATCTCCCTTAGGACCTTGTCCACCAGTTGCTCCTTGTAAACCTCTTGGTCCTTGTGAACCTTGGTTACCTTGAGCACCAGTTAGTCCAGTGTCACCTTTAGGTCCTTGTGAACCTGTGTCACCTTTTGGACCTTGTGCACCAGTATCTCCTTTGGGTCCCTGAGATGCAGCTTTACTACAATCTTTTCCAAATGCACAAACAGTCCATTGATAAAGATCTTGTAAATCCTCTCGTACAGACTCTAAGTTATTTATAATAGGTATTAGATATTCAAACTTACCATTATCTGAAACGCTATCTAGAATAGTTGAGTGAGCAGCAATATCTTCTGTCTCACTACTAGGTGTTCTCACTACACCATCAGTATCCTTTCCTGGTCTAGTTCTTCCAGGATCATTCTTGTATAAAGGATGTGATAGTTGTATATCATTATTTAAATTACTTGCTGCCATTAGTATTATATATTTTAAGGTGTATTTAAATCAGTTGTTTCTGTATATTCTATAAGAAATGTTGCAGCAGAACCATATATAAATCCTGTGCCACCAAATGTTACAAATGCAAATTGAACTCTATCTCCTTCACTAAACGTTGCTTGAGTGTCACTAAATCTTCTTACTCCCATCATTCCTATACTTCCACCGTTAGTTGTTGTTGGAGCTAGTGAGCTTACTAATGATCCATTTACATACACTCTAAATGATGCAAAACTTGTTGCTGTTGGTGTTCCTGTTATATTTTTTATTCTTATTTGTCTAACTCTACCATCAGCAGGTGCAATAAAATTATTATAATATTGATTACTAGTAGTTTCACTTAGTGTTCCTCCAATAGGCATATATTGAACACTTGTAGAGCTACTACTATGATAGAATGCAGAAGTTAGTGTTTGTGGAATCCATTGCCATTCTGTATTATTTCCATTATTTGTACCTAAAACTTGACCACCAAGTCCAGTGTCTGCATTATTATCCTTGATTTGGGTTTTATCTAAATAAAGAATACCACCATGAATATGGACCAGCTCAGTAGGAGTTATTCCAAAACCAACTGATGTTTTTTGGAACGTAGCTTTCTTATTTGCTACCTCATAATGAAGTTTAGAGCTACCAAAGTAATCATTCTCATCACCTATATATATTTCCTCGTTACCAGATGAATAATTAATACTAAACATATTAGATGTTCCTATAGCACCAGTTTTAGCCATAGTTACATTCTCTCTAAGATATGTTCCACCATCAACATGAAGCCTAGCTAAAGGCGTGGTGTTAACTGTACCAATTCCAACATTTCCAGTGTTATCAATAAGTACTCGTGTTGAAGGAACAGAACCAGAAGAGGTTGTTGCAGTTTGAAGTTTTAGTATACCACCACCACCTGATCCAGTTCCTGGAGCTTGTTTAACTTCACCTATTATTTGAGAAGAAATATATGAGCTACTAGCATCACCTCTACCACCATATTGAAGGACACCTAGAACTTGTCCTGCAACTATAGTTTGATCTGTAGAGTGTAATAAAAGGGTTCCAGCAGTATTTGACGTTGACTTACTTGCTATTATTGCATCTGGTACGTAACCTGAACCACTAACAGTAGTAAAAGGAAAAACATTAACAGTAAATGCTGCTGGATCACCAGCATTATTTACATAAAGATATCCATTACCTACTGACACATTATTTTGTCTGTTTCCTATACCTCCTCCAAGATTAATAGTAGTCGAAGTCTGAGAATAGATAAGCATACCCCCACCGTAGGAACCAATATAGTTATTTAAACCATTGCCAACATAAATAGAAGTAGTGTAGATGTTACCATTTACACTAAGTTTTGCACTAGAACCAATAGGTTCAGTGGTTCCGCTTATAACAACTCTACCGTTATTATTCATATGAAACCCTTGAACTCCTCCTGTGTACATGCTAAATGCACCACCACCATATCCACCTTCAATATACATTTCATCTCCTAATGACTCGATATCTCCTAATCGAAATTCTCCAGCATTTGTTGAAACTGTAAATACTTCATCATTACCAAGACCTGCAGTAACTTCAAAATTCTGACCAACACTTGTTGTAGTTCCGTTATCTTGATTATTTGAGTTACCTATAGTAGAGGCACTAGTAAACTTAACAAGTCTATTATTAGTTCCTGATACGGTTACAGAAGAGCCACTAGTACCAGAGGTTCCTGTTGTACCAGATGTACCTGTCGTCCCACTAGTACCTGTTGTACCACTCGTACCTGTTGTACCACTAGTTCCTGAAGTACCACTAGATCCACTTGATCCATTACCTCCATCATCCCCAGAGGTACCGCTTGTACCACTAGTTCCTGAAGATCCAGAATCACCTGACGTACCACTTGATCCAGAGTTACCACTAGTTCCTGATGTTCCAGAGGTTCCATCACCACCATCATCACCACTTGTACCAGAAGTTCCAGAAGTTCCAGTAGTTCCAGAAGTACCATTCTCTCCTGAAGTTCCACTTGTACCTGAGTTTCCACTAGTACCAGACGTACCTGACGTACCATTGTTACCAGACGTTCCAGATGTACCACTGGTGCCAGATGTGCCATTTGTACCAGTGTTACCACTTGTTCCAGAGGTTCCAGTAGTTCCTGACGTTCCACTATTTCCACTTGTGCCTGAAGTACCTGATGTTCCAGTTGTACCTGAGGTTCCATTATTTCCACTAGTTCCACTAGTACCACTAGTACCATCATCACCTGATGTACCACTCGATCCTGAGTTTCCACTAGTACCTGATGTACCAGAGGTTCCATCATCTCCACTGCTCCCAGAAGAACCACTAGTTCCAGAAGTACCGCTTGTTCCAGAGTTTCCTGAACTACCAGAGGTACCTGTTGTACCACTTGTTCCTGATGTTCCATCTCCTCCATCATCACCGCTTGTACCACTAGTACCACTGTTTCCAGATGTACCACTAGTTCCTGAAGTGCCAGATGTTCCATCATCTCCAGACGTACCTGATGTTCCTGAGTTTCCACTGGTTCCAGATGTACCACTTGTACCATCGTCACCACTTGAACCACTCGATCCTGATGTCCCACTTGTACCACTTGTTCCAGCATTACCTGAACTGCCAGACGTTCCAGCAGTACCAGACGTTCCACTACTTCCAGGATCACCTTTGTCACCTGTTACAACAAAACATATTAAAACATCATCATTTGTTGAAAATGGAGAAGGATCAGAAGATGCTACAGGAGTAAGACCCATATTATAACTGGAAGCACCATTTTGATTAGCAGAAGTTATAGCAAATAATAAAAAAGTTGTATTATCTCCTTTTGTAGATATCCTTACATGACCTAAAACTGCAGAGGTTCCTGCTGCTATAGCATCAAAGTATTCTTCTATATCCTCTCCTTGATCATCTAACGTACTAATGTCTAACCTAGTAGATGTATCTTGAGCAGCCAGGTTAGCATAACGCAACTTAGCAATCCCATTACCTACAGTACTTGGTATTGAAGAAGCTTGTCCTCCATATGTGTAATCAAAACATGCTCCACCAAAGGAACCATCGTTTCCACTACTTCCTGAACTTCCGCTTGTGCCAGAGGTGCCTGAGCTTCCACTGTTACCACTAGATCCACTGCTACCAGACGTACCAGAAGTACCAGTTGTACCACTCGTTCCATCATCACCACTAGTGCCTGATGTACCACTGTTACCTGATGTTCCAGAGGTTCCACTAGTTCCATTTGCTCCATCTTCACCACTGGTTCCTGATGTTCCTGTTGTACCAGATGTACCATCAATAGCTGATGTACCTGATGTGCCACTAGTTCCAGATGAGCCACTATTTCCTGATGTTCCTGATGTTCCAGACGAACCATCTTGAGCACTTGTTCCACTACTACCAGATGTTCCTGAAGTCCCAGTAGTTCCGCTAGTTCCATCATCTCCAGATGTTCCACTCGTACCACTGTTACCACTAGTACCAGAAGTTCCAGACGTTCCGTTATTACCATCTATTCCACTCGTACCTGATGTACCAGTAGTTCCACTTGACCCACTATCTCCACTAGTTCCAGACGTTCCTGTTGTTCCAGAGGTTCCACTATTTCCTGAGGTGCCTGACGTACCACTTGTTCCATCATCTCCACTTGTTCCACTTGACCCACTAGTACCAGAAGTTCCAGTAGTTCCACTTGTTCCGTCCTCTCCTGATGTACCACTAGTACCACTATTTCCACTAGTACCTGATGTTCCAGATGTTCCATTATCTCCATCCTCTCCACTAGTTCCAGAAGTTCCTGACGTACCGCTTGTACCTGAAGAACCATCATTACCATCTTCTCCAGATGTACCTGATGTACCACTGTTACCACTTGTCCCAGAGGTACCACTAGACCCATTATCTCCATCAATACCACTAGTACCTGCTGTTCCACTAGAACCAGCAGTTCCACTAGAACCACTTGTTCCAGAAGTTCCTGTTGTCCCTGATGTACCAGATGTACCAGCTGTACCAGATGTTGCAGAGGTACCAGACGTACCACTAGTTCCACTGGTTCCATTATCTCCGTCAGCACCTGAAGTACCAGACGTTCCACTTGTACCACTTGTACCGTTTAAACCATCGTTACCAGAGCTACCACTTGTACCAGCTGTACCTGATGTTCCTGTAGTGCCACTAGTACCAGAAGTTCCTGCATCTCCATCAATTCCAGATGTACCACTTGTGCCTGATGTACCACTTGTTGCTGACGTACCAGATGTTCCAGAAGTACCAGATGTTCCATCATCACCATCTAACCCACTGGTTCCTGAAGTTCCACTAGAACCATCATCACCGTCAATAGCAGAAGTACCACTCGTACCAGATGTACCAGATGTTGCTGAGCTACCACTAGTACCTGATGTACCTGCAGTTGCAGATGTACCACTTGTACCAGTAGTACCACTAGTACCTGCTGTAGCGCTTGTACCTGATGTACCACTGCTACCGTCACCACCAGTTGCACCATCTAGGTTTACTTCCCAAGATGTGTATGTTCCACTACCCACTGTTCTAGTAGGTGCTGCAAAACATAACTCTCCTGTAACTGAATTGTATGTAACTACTTCGCTTTCCTGATAATTACTTGCATCATGTGCTATAATTATAGACTGTGCTGTAGTGTAAGCTAACCCTGTGTCTACATCTATACATCCAGCAACTCCTAAAGTAAAGGAATCTGTTGATGTTGTAGCATATATATCTCCTTGTTCTCCTGAGGTTCCAGATGTACCAGAGGTTGCACTTGTTCCACTAGTTCCGCTTGTTCCACTAGTTCCAGCAGTACCACTCGTACCTGTGGTACCAGAAGTACCATCTACAGCACTTGTTCCAGAAGTCCCAGTTGTACCACTTGTACCACTTGTTCCTGATGAACCGTCTGTTCCTGTTGTACCAGCTGTTCCTGAAGAACCACTTGTACCTGATGTTGCAGATGTTCCTGATGTTCCTGATGTACCATCATTTCCAGCTAAACCTGATGTGCCAGATGTACCAGACGTACCATCATCTCCTGAAGTCCCAGATGTACCTGCTGTTCCACTTGTACCAGATGTTGCTGACGTTCCTGAAGAACCACTAGTACCATCAATTGCAGATGTACCACTAGTACCTGTTGTACCTGATGTCCCACTTGTGCCTGAAGAACCACTAGTACCTGTTGTACCAGACGTTCCTGATGTGGCTGAAGTTCCACTAGACCCACTTGTTCCAGAAGTACCAGTTGTTCCACTAGTGCCGTCTTCCCCTGATGTTCCAGCTGTACCACTTGTACCGCTTGATCCAGTCAAACCACTACTACCAGAAGAACCACTTGTCCCAGAAGAACCATCTTCTGCACTGGTACCTGATGTACCTGTTGTTCCTGATGTTCCAGAAGTAGCACTAGTACCAGATGTGCCAGAGGTTCCTGTTGTACCACTTGTTCCATCTATTGCAGATGTTCCTGCAGTTCCACTAGTCCCACTACTACCACTTGTACCAGTTGTACCAGAGGTACCTGTTGTACCGCTTGTACCTGACGTGCCTGATGTACCATCTACACCTGCTGTACCAGAAGTACCTGAAGTTCCAGAAGAACCATCTCCTCCTGTTGCTCCATCTAAATTAACTTCCCATGAAGTATATGTACCTGAGCCTACAGTTCTTGTAGGTGCTGCGAAGCAAAGTTCTCCAGTTACACTATTATATGTTACAACCTCAGATTCTTGATAATTATTTGCATCAAAGGCTATGATTATTGATTGAGCTGTTGTATATGCAAGTCCTGTATCTACGTCTATACAACCTGCAGAGCCTAATGTAAAGGAGTCTGTAGAAGTTGTAGCATAAAAGTCTCCATCTAATCCACTTGTACCTGATGTTCCGCTAGTACCTGTAGTACCTGCAGTTCCACTTGTTCCAGAGGAGCCATCTTGACCTGTTGTTCCTGACGTACCACTGCTTCCACTAGTACCAGTTGTCCCTGAAGTACCACTAGAGCCATCTAACCCTGAAGAACCTGAAGTTCCTGAGGTCCCTGATGTCGCACTTGTACCAGATGTTCCACTTGTACCAGATGTTCCATCTTCAGCACTCGTTCCACTTGTTCCAGATGTACCAGAACTACCTGATGTACCACTAGAGCCTGAACAAAGTCCATTAATGTTTACACTACCTCCATTACTAATTGTAGGTGTTTGTCTTGCGCAAACATCAATAGCTGTTCCCTCTGTTACAGTTACAAATCCATTTGAACCATCACAGTAGTTTACTCCTGCCAAACAATCTCCACCTCCAGATGGACATGTAACATTATAACTGTTACACGATTTTCCACTTGAGCCACTAGTACCACTAGTTCCATCTTGTGCAGATGTACCAGATGTACCAGACGTTCCAGAGGTCCCTGTTGTTCCACTAGTACCAGAAGTTCCAGCTGTTGCTGACGTACCACTAGTACCGCTTGTTGCAGAAGTACCAGAAGTCCCTGATGTTCCACTGGTTCCTGAGGTACCTGATGTTGATCCTACAGATACACCCACTTGTACAGTGTTAAACACTACAGAAGGTGCAGCAGGTTTTGAATAAGGAACTGATGCGCTTGAAGTAGCATTAATATGTACAGATGAGTTTCCAGACGCTATAATAACTTCTAAGTAATCATTTGCATCTAGGTTTACTATAAATTCTGAATAAGGTAGCTGTACTACATTATTATTAACCTTAGTTAAAATTCTATCTTTTCTTATAAAATCTGTGCCATTCTTTTTTAGCCAGATATCAACAGTTGCATTACTTCCAGAGGACTTGCTAACTTGTAAAGAATACCCCACTTTATAAATACCAGCATGTGCATATCTTACTTGTTGATTGAAGTCTAATGAAATACCATTTGCCAACTCTACAGTGTTAAATGTAATAGCTGTAGGTGTGTTAGCTGCACTTACAAATTGATCTGTATTGTCAGAAAAACTTGCATACCAGTTAGCTATAGCTGCTCCTGAAGAACCATTTATACCACTTGTTCCTGCAGATCCTGATGTACCTGTTGTCCCAGCTGTACCACTAGTTCCACTGGTACCACTTGTACCTGTAGTTCCAGACGTACCTGTTGTTCCACTTGAACCACTTGTACCTGCTGTTCCAGATGTTGCAGATGTTCCTGACGTACCAGCTGAACCAGAAGTTCCACTAGTTCCAGAGCTACCACTGGTACCTGTTGTTCCACTAGTACCTGTAGTTCCGCTTGTACCACTTGTCCCAGTAGTTCCTGAACTTCCAGAAGTACCTGTTGTACCACTGGTTCCACTTGTACCATGTGATCCATCACCACCTGTAGCACCATCTAAATTTACTTGCCAGTCACAATAGTTACCACTACCTACAGTACGTGTTGGTGCAGCAAAACATAAAGAACCTGTTGCTGGATTATAAGATACCACCTCACACTCTTGGTAGTTGTTAGCATCGTGTGCTATAATGATTGATTGAGCTACTGTGTAAGCTAATCCTGTATCAACAAATATACAACCTGAGGCACCTAGAGTAAAACAAGTTACAGAAGTAGTTGCATATTTATCACCATCTTCACCTGCTGTTCCACTTGTACCGCTAGTACCACTTGTACCTGTTGACCCACTTGTACCACTTGTCCCAGTAGTACCACTGGTTCCAGTAGTTCCTGATGAACCACTTGATCCACCTGTACCAGATGTCCCAGATGAACCACTTGTACCTGTAGTACCACTAGATCCACTAGTTCCACTTGTCCCAGAAGAGCCAGAAGTACCTGTTGTTCCTGAGGTACCTGTTGTTCCTGAAGTGCCTGAAGTACCAGAGAATCCAGACGTACCAGACGTACCAGAAGTTCCACTTGTACCATCTATACCAGAACCATTACATAATGCTTCATTAATACTTATTAATGCATCTTCTACTGTTTGATTAGTGTTGACTCTAGCGCATACTAAGTTAGGGCCTTCATAGAAGACACATGCACTACTAAGTCTGATTGGACAAGGGTCTGCCGCACAAATTAACTTGCTCATCTGGAAATTATTTTTTAGTGTACTATTTTCAGGAGATCTCCTGTTCTATATATTGATCCTATTTCTGCTCCAGCAAATATTGCAGCAGAGTTGTTAGAATATTCAGGCACTCCTGCTAAAGGAGCTGAAAGAATTCTAGCATAATCAGAACTAGTTCCAGCAGATTTTGCATAATAAACTAGACTAGTTATATTATCAACATAAAGTTTTCCTACATAAGGTGCAGGAGATTGTGGAGCACCAGATACTACATCAGGTACACCTGCTCCTGTTAAAGGAACTAGATTATTATTTATATTTCCTAACACTATATCCAAGGATTCTCCTGGATTAGCTACAACGTTAGAAAGATATACACCATTATACAAGATGCAACTAGCATCTTGATATGTGGCACAAGTGGGACAAATTTCAGCGATTCTCATAATTTACGAATTTATGTTTTATATATGTGTTTTAAAAGTATTATTAAAAATATGCTACTATAATATAGCGTTTACCTTGCAGTCTTTGATATAGTAATATCATACTCTTTAGCAAATTCTGCATCTACTGATGCAAGAAGGTCAAGCATGAATCCTCCCATAGGTACTAGTTTTGCAATGTTCTTGATAGGCTGTGCATCTTTTCTGACTTCTTCAGCAGTTTTATCAGTGTTTGTAACATCCATTCCTGTAATCTCTTTTATAAAATGAGACCACGCTCTACCAAAGTCTTTGAATAAACCAATAGCAGGTATTCCTCCAGAAAGAACATCTGTCATTTCTCCAGGGTTATAAAAGAATAAAATCTCACTAGTAAACTTATCTAGTATCTTTTGTATTTTTCTAAATGCATTCTTAGTTGCTCTATCTTCATCATCGTCTGGAGCAATTACACCCATTCCAATAACTAAAGCCATCATTCCTGCTAAGATTCCAAGTTCTTTTACTTGCCTATTTATGTTAACTCGTACTAATTCTATAAAGTCTTCTTTAGATAAGTTTGGAGCTTCTCCAAATTCTTTTATAAAGTTTTGAGTATATATATCATATAACTCATCTATAACTTTAACACCGTTCTCATCCATAGTATATATAGATGTAATGTTTTTAATACTTCTCATTATATCTAATCCAACTACACTCATGAATAACTTTAATCTACCTACCTCATACTTCTCACCTGTAGTCTGACCATTCTCATCAATCTCTACATTAAAGTTATCTGCAGCTTTTCTAAAACCACCATACCTTGTAAGAACAAGTTTAGGTATCCAACCTTTGAATACCATCAAAGACTTTGTCCAAATATTCATGTTAGCTCTGTACTCATCAAATTCAGTAAGACCTCCAGTAGCAGATCTTGATATGTTTCTAGCTACATCAGTTACACGCATTAGTTCTTTAGAGTTATTTAAATCTAATCCTGGAATTTCTAATTTACCATCTACTAATTTCTTTGTAACATTTATTGATCTACTCTTTTTAAGTTCTGCAATCTCTTGCTTTATTTTTTCTTTACTACTTTTATACGCTGCAGATCTTTCAGCAGCTGTTCCTGAAGAGTACTCACTTTTATATTTATCTCTTACAAAGTCTCTTATGTTTACAATTCTTCCATTCTCAACCATTACATTATCTAACATAGCTTTGAACACTGCTTTTTCTAAAAGCTGTTCAGGTTCTCTAAACATAATAAACAACATGTCACTAAAGTTTGTTCGTGTTAGCTTCTTCATCCCTGCATCTCTAAGTTTATCATATGTGGGATCATCTTTAAGAGGCATAAATTTATCAAGAAGTTGAACAAACATTTCTCGCTCATCATCATTCTTAAATTTATTACCTACTAATTGAGCTTCATATTTATAAACTTCTCTAGCATCAAAGTATCTACCAGCTAGTGCAGAGATTTGTAAGTTTCCACCAAATGCATTTACTGCACCTGATACAGGATTAAAACCTAGAGACTTCATCTGAATATATCTATTAAGAGTCTCCATTGTTTTAGTAAGTGAAAGTGCGTCAACTTCATCATTTTTAAATACATCTGTTTTTGCACCAAAGCTTTTAAATACTTTGTTGACAACCGTTTTAACTCCTTTAATAACAGGTGCACCATACGCCATGTCTGAATCATCTACAGCATACTTTTGCCCATATATAACAGTGTCTAGAAATTGATCTAAAATTTTTACGTTTTCAGTATTTCCTTTTAGTATTTCTCCTGGTATAACCTCATTATTTTTATTTGATCTTAAATGATCTTTAAAAGTTTCTACAGTTCTTACTAATAAAAGTTGATCTTCTATTTCAGTTAGATACTTATACTTGTTCATGTGTTGTGTATAAAGTATCATATTCTTAAATAGATCTAAACTTACATCTGAATAATCATTAGGACCATCTTCAGTAACACTAAAGTCACTAGTATAATATTTAGGTATAGCTTGTTCTACTTCTCCTGTTAGAGAATTAATCTTACCATAACCTACATCATCTGCTCTAGTTGTTAAATTCTTTCCAAGATTTCCAACAGCTTTTAAGTTAGGTCCGTCCCAAGCTAAACTTTCTGCCATGCTTTTTCTAATGAATGGTAAGAATGTAGAGGTTACTTTGTTTTGTATGTATCCTACCTCTTGTGCTTGTTTATTTATATCAGATATAAAATTGTATAATTCAAATAAATCAGCATCTTTTTTTAATGCAGAGTATTCTTTACTTAACCATTTTTCTTGTGGGTGTCTTTTTATTATATAGTTACCAAATCCGTTAAAATCTTTTCTAGTAATATCCCACTTTTTTTGTTCTTCTAAAATTAATTTTTCTTTTAGTTGTCCATCAGGGTAACTTTTTTTAATACGGCTTATTCTTTCTGCTAGCTTTAATTTAGATTCTTTTATGTAGTCTTGTACATTTATATTATCTGCAAGCCACTTTTTACTTCTAGCTCCTTCTTCTGAGTTTCTTTTAACACTATCGTAGAACTCTTTATCGTATTTATATATTAGTTTATTTACTAATCCACCTTCTGTATCCTTTTGATATAGTTTTAAAACTTCTTTTGAAGTATCACCTCCTCTATCAGTTATTCTTTTTTGAATAGCTATTAATCTGTTTACTAAAGGAATAGTATCTCTCTCAGCCTTGTTAGTTGCTTGATTTGCCATAGTGTATAATAGATCTGTAGACTTCAAACCTATTGTTGAAAGACCTCTAAACCAACTTCCTAGACCTTTTACAACCTTTTCTGGATTCATTAGTCCTGTAACTAAGTTACGTTCTCCTATAAACTTTTCTGCAAATTCACCAGCAACTAATTCAAGATTTGTTTTTAATGAACTAATCTCTATTTGTTGCTTTTGAAGACTTTCTAAAAACTCTAGTTGTTCTTTTGTACCAAGCTCACTGTCTCCTTTTTTGTAAATCATGTCCCCTATATAGTTAGTGATTTTCTCAAACACAGCAGCAGATGCAATATAGTCTCTTATATCTGCAGAGTATTCTGATAGCTGAATATCTTTTAAATCATCAGCACTTGGTGGTCTACCTTCATACGAAGTTTTCCATTCAGACATTAAGTTCTCTCCCTCTCTTATCATTACATTTATAGTATCAAGAAGAGGTTGTATGTTTTGTTGCCCTTGAAGTGAACGTATTGCTTTTCTTATAATATTACTTCTTTCAACTTTAAAAGCTAACTCATCATCTCCTTTAGTTTTCTTATTACTAATTTGCTCTACTACAGCATTAAGTTGTTTAATAAACAGATCTAATTTTTTATCTCCTGTAGTTTCAGAAGGAGCAGATACAGGAGTTAGTGTAAGAGGGTCCATATTATTTGGATCAACACTACCAATTTTTATACCTTTTATTTTTAAAGGGCTGTTTGGATCTTGAAAGTTATCTCTCTGTAAATCCATTATAATAGGAACAGCTCTGTTCTTACCAATCTCTTTTATATTATAGTTATCTAGTAATATTTTTCTGTATCTATCTAACTGAATTCCATATGCACCTTGTTTAAACCAAGCAACATCTTCAGCAGTTGGAGAGACATTCATAAACTTCCAGTCATATATATTAGCTGTACCATCTTCTTCTACAATAAGTAAATCAATAGT
>Ga0255039_10000020_pt1 | contig 42764 bp, 32 predicted proteins | sample BC1_12_1_MG_FD_181713 | JGI IMG/M metagenome (GOLD analysis project Ga0255039, IMG submission 181713) | Seawater microbial communities from Strait of Georgia, British Columbia, Canada - BC1_12_1 | ecosystem: Environmental > Aquatic > Marine > Strait | place: Canada: British Columbia | collected... | reverse complement strand
CGTACCATCAACAAGTCCTCCTAACACCCTTGCGTCTGAAACGACAAGCGATGGTGGCGCATCAAACAATATATAATCATATTGCCCTTTGACGTCTTCCAAAAATGCTTGCATCTTCTTTCCGTGAAATAAATGAATTGGATTTGGTGGACACGGCCCACTTTCAAGGATGTCCAATCCTTCTACTTCACTACTATATGTAGCCTCTGAACTTTGTATTTGACCAACAAGAACATTGCTCAAACCTGAATGATCACTTTTACCACCAAATATTGCCTTAATGCGTGGTTGATGGAAATTAGCATCTACCAATAATACACGATGCCCTGCTTTGGCAAACGTGATTGCCAAATTTGAAACGACCGTCGTAGTACCACCATGTGCCGAATTACAAGTAACGACTATTGTTTTAAGATCGTCTACTGGTGCTGAAAAGAGTAAACTCATCTTAATTTTCCTAAACGCTTCAGATACAATCGAACCAGGCTGTTTTGCCGTAATTAAAGAGACCGCTTGGGGGTCCTCTTCATCCATCTCAGGCACCATACCTAAAACAGGGGAATGCAAGTGACGTCTAATATCTGCAGGATTTCGAACGGCATCATCCATAAACTCAAGAAGAAAAATTAAACCAACCGAGACAATTATACCAAATATAAAACCACCTGGTAGAAACACAATTAGTTTGGGGAAATCTCTTTCTAACGGCACTTCAATACGCGTTGAAATAGTGGTACTTGCGCTTTGTGAGTTATTCAATACCGTACTAATACTATCCATCTCTTGAATAATAACTGCCAATTGTTTACGTGCAGCTATTTCATCTTTTTCATGATTTTGATAATCTGCCAGTTTTTGTTCTATATCTGCCAATTTAATTTTTAATATTTTTGTTTCAGCGTTATACGATTCAATTTTTGCATCAATCTCTGTAATTGTATTTTCGACCATTAACCGTTCTGAAAGGTCATAACGTTCTTCTAGCATTTCTCTTCGTTGTGCAAGCTGCGCTTGGGTACTTTCCAACATAGCTGAAATATTTTCAACAGGTACGTAATGTTCACCAAATTTATTTAATAAGTTATCTCTTTGACGTTGAAGATTCGAAACCTGACTTTCATATCCCAATATCATCTGATCGTTTTCAACCTGCTCCAAAACAGATGTAGAAAAACCACCAAATTTCTTTTTATCCTTTACCGACGTCGCTTGATACGTCAAGACTGATTGTAATTCTTCTTCTAATTGTAACACTTTTTGTTGATACAACACCACTTGCTGATTTACAGAAGATCGACCTGAAAGCCAATCAGCTTCTCCAACTTGCCGCGAAAGGCCAGCCCGTTTTTCTTGTAACGTTTTTATTGTCGTCTGAACATCTCGCCGGCGCCGCTCAAGCGCTACGCGGCTGTTTTTATATACACCACTGGTATTTTGCGTTTGAATTAATTGAAACAATTTTAACGCTTCTTCAACTAGATTTTTTGCTTCCTTACCAGTTGGTGCTGACATCGTAACAGCAACGAGGTTTGTGTTACGCAACGCACTTGCGCGAAGATTGTCCTGAAGTGCTTTCAATTTTTTAGACCTTGGCATTGCCCTATTCCCAAGCCATTTTGACTTTTTAACTTTATCACGTGCCAATAAATCTGCATAGAAAGCATCATTGTTTATACGCGTTGCCGCTGATTGCGCTTCAATGTCAATGATCTCTTTACGTGTCATCCGAATGCCTAATTTGGGATCTAGCGGCATCGATACTTGTATATAACCTTTGGCGCTATAGCTTGGCGCGACTCTTTTTAAGACAAACCATAAGCCAACAGATAATCCTGTAAACAAAGTGGTAATAATAACAATCATCCATACACGTCGTCTTAAAATTGCAATCATCTCTTTAGGTGTCAACGACACTTGGTTTCCCTGTGCTGCACCTGGTATCCTTGGTTGTACCTGAGTTTTACCTCTGAGATTCGTTGCTACTTTTGCCATCTTTAACCTCTTTATTTATTAAGAAACATTATAAATAATCGTTTTGTTTCAACTCTTTTAATTTATCAAACTAGACGTTTAATTTTGATTCTATTGCCTTCTTCATATCAATATAATCTTTGCGTTTTGTTTTCATTTTTATAATCAATTTTACCGCTATTTCAAATTGGATTCGAGCGCGTTCATGCTCAGAAAGTCCTTCTAAAACTTGCCCCAAATGATAATAAAATTCTGGCGCAACATATTCTCTATCAACATCTACAAACTCTCTGTTTTCTCGTTTAATATCGATTGCCTTAAGTATTAACGGTTCTGCCTGTTCAAACTTTTCCGTCTCTATTAAAGTCATTACATAAGTATCAATATAATCAGCATTGTCTTCTTCCTGCGAATATGCTAACGCAGCCATTTCTTCAGCTTCCGCTTTATGACCGCCTAATAACATATAAGTATAAGCCAAATTATTTAAAGACTGTGCGTGAGAATTATTTTTTGCTAAAACGTCTTTGTAATGCGATATTGATTCTTCATAGCGACCTAAACTACCGGTATATAACCCCAGTTCATAATGTATATCCAACCGACCTTGCTCATCAGCCACATACACTAAAGCTTGTTTTAATACTTCAACAACCTTTGCAGCATCATTATTTTTTTTATGTACACCAATAAGAATCTTATATAATGTAAGCCACTTAGGCATTTTTGTAATCTTTTTATCTAACCATGCAATAACATCATCTTTTGAGCCAACGCGTTCTATGTATGCCATAACACGATCACGTTGTGCCACATCATTCCCTGCGCTCGCTAATGCCTTATCAAATTCCTTAAACGCTTCTACTTTTTTCCCAAGATGGTACAAAGAAACTGATCGTAATAATTTAACAGATAACGACGTTTTACCATCTGGATATAACTCATCTATATGCTTTATCACTTGTGCATACTGTTCTTGAATGTTTTCAATGTGAAGATATACATCGTCAGCCTCTTCTGTAGACTGATTATTTTCTTTTAAAATACCACGCGCAACACCAACCCATTCCATGGATTCTTTAAATAGCAGCTTAGATTTTGATATCATTTTTTTATCTTTTAACTGCTGACCATGATATGCTTTTGCATAAGCCGCCTTAATGTAAAAATTTGCCGCTTTCGGATATTGATTTAGTAATACTTTATAATGCGTAACTGCATCTTCCCACGCCAATGATTCTTCGTATGCCCTGATCAACCCTAACCTTGCGCCAACATCTTTAGGGGAAATACGAATCATTTCTTTCATTTGAAAAATGGCATCTGAAGTGCGCCCTGCAACATCATAATACCGCGCTAATTCATTGATGCCTGCATCAGAATTACGCCCAACGACACTGCGAAGATTTTCCATTGTTTCAATTGCCGCTTTTAAGTTACCCTCAAAGTGATATGCTTCTGCAACTAAAATATAAGCATTGTGATGTGCCCTTACATTATCTGCCGTTTTATCTATAACAAGTTGCGCCAAAGCCCTTGCATCTTCAAAAGCATGATTATAAATCATTACTTTGGCACCAATTAAATCAAGAACTGTTTTATCTGGATGTACTTTTACCTGCGCCTCATATACTTTTTGCGCCTCTGTTACAAATGTTTTAGCTACGTCAGGCGATTTTCCTAAACTGTTTTGAAGTAATAATTCAATTTCTTTAGCAATATATAGTGGCTTATCTTCAATACCTCTAATGTGCTGAACAACTTCAATCGCCTCTGTATACTTTTTTAATAAACCCAATGTTTCACATTTTATCATTAACAGTTGTAAATTATCAGGTGCCAATAATAACGCTTCATCAAGTGTCTTGACAGCATGTAAATACGCACCTTGAATGCGATATGCGCGCGCTAAAGAAGCCAGTGATTCTACTCGATCTACACCAGAAGACTTACCCGCAATTGTTTCCATTATTTTTATTGCTTCATCATCACGGTCTGCATCAGCTAAATATTGGCTATACGCTGCGCCAATGGTTGTATTGTCAGGATGATTACGTAAGCCCGTTTTGAACACTTTTTCAGCACTTTCGTGCGCTTCGGCAACGCGTTGCCTTTCCAATTCACTTTTGGGATTCAAATCTTTTAAATTTGCATAAACGGTGTACACATTTGCAAGCATTGCATAAAAAACGCCTTGCGTAGGATCAATCTGAATAAGCGCTTTACCACTAATGTACCCCCTCTTAAACAAGGCGGTTATTGTACTGTTTGCCTGATTAATATTTGATGAACTTCTTGTGGCTTCATATGTTCTTTGCATTATCACCGGTGAATATTTTACCGTTAATCTCAACCCCTGAAAATTGGTTGGATCTGCAATAATGATGCGATTTAAACATTGCACAATTGATGAAGCCTCTTGATAATCAATCGCTTTATAATCATTTTGTGAATACGCTTGATCAAGCAAAATAGCTTTCATTCGGTTCGCTTCAATATGATTTATCATTAAGGGGATATTTTTATTCTCGTGTGATATTAATACATTTATTATTGAAATTGCTTCATCTGCCTGATTATCTAATATCAACGATTTAGCCAGAGATACATGTGCACTTATTAGTAATGGCCGCTCTTTAACCACGATACGATAATGTTCAACTGCTTTAGCATATTCATTATTACTTATTGCCCTAACCGCTTGCAACAGATTGGCCTGTACAATGTCTTCAGATTCGAGCGCATCAGCGATTAAAGTTTCGAGTGCCTGAAGATCATCTAAAGCGAGATTCAGTGTAGCTAATTTCATTGCAAGTTCGTTGCCGTATTGATCATTTTCGGCCTTTTCGTACGACGTTTTAGCCATCAATAATGCATTCATTTTTTCTTCATCATTGATTTCTGATTGCGTAGATAACAATTGATATAAATCACCCACGGCTATATTTTGAGAATCCAAATCCTTTACAGACTTAACTGCTTCTATCTGCATATGAATATCATCTATTAGAGACAAAGATTGCCACTCGTCTAGAGAAAATCGTTTGGCGCAATACACTATGAATGAATTCTCTGGAGCCAATGCTTTTGCTTTATCAAAAAGCGTTTTTAATTTAGTTGTCGTATGTGAATCAATATTTTCTTTTTTTATATAATACATTCTCACAATTTGCAATGACTTTTCATGTGCAGGATAATCCTTCAGTAAAGCCTCAATTGATGCAATGCGTTCTTCAACATTACTTAAACTAACTGCTTTGATATAACGAACTTCAACATCATCTCCTGTTAATTTAGAAGCAATTTCGTCAAACTTTTCAAGTTGCCGTAGCGAAACTAACGCATTTGCTTTAAGCAATAACAGACGCTGCTCAGTCGCTTCATCAAACTTAAATAAACCTTTATTTTTTGTTATAATTAAAACAAGATATCTTTTCATTTCAAGCGTCTTCGATGAAGCTAAAATATCCACTGCTTCTAGAAAATGTTTAGAGGTTTTATAATACAGATGGCTTTGCATTACCATATCGTGAAATCGTAATGCCAACACTATATTCTTATGATGATTAACTGCTTGTGCTAACTTATACATCATTTGTGGCGCAGGATTGTCCTTGCTGTTTACATATGATCGATATAACATTGTTTCAGCTTTTACCATATCACCTTTGGCAAATGCTACATACCCCATGCATGCTTGCGATAAATGATGTTCTTCACCAAATTGTTCCGTTAGTATTGTCGCGTTTTCTTCGGCAACCGCCATAAAAGCAGCTTTTTCAATTTCATTATCAGCGTCTGATGCCAACACTGTAGCATGATGCACTAAATTATAGTAAAGTTGACCAAACCGTATGTTCCATACTTGACTATGTTTAGGATGTTTATCTATTAACAATAAATCCGTTTTATAAATCGCGGACTTTAAACCTTCATACGATGCTAATAGTTCTTTTGATCCATCTGCCAGCATTTGACTTTTTTCAAAAAGTGCCTGCGACTTCACAAACTGCCATAAGCCTTTATCATTATCCAAGGCGATAGCCTTTTCGAAACTTTGAATAATATCATCATAAGCATCTTCAGCCAATATCATATCAGGTTTACCAAGGCCAGAACTATTTAATTGTAAATATTGAAACTTCCCCTTAATAAAATAAAGCAAACCTTCATTAGGGAATTTTTTAATGCCTTCCGAAATAAATTCATTTATTTCTACTTTTAACACCTCTAATGCTTCAAACCCGATATCACGATCAGCGGCAGATAAAGATGGTGTAGCAAAATATTGAACCTGTCGCGTATAATTAGGGAGATACCACTCCTCCCAAATATTATCATATGTGTCAACTTGATCTGAGAATTGTTTAAACCCCTCTTTATAAAAATCAGAAGCCAATTTAAAAAATCTATTTTTATCTTCTTCAAACTCAGATGTTCTTGCTTTTACATTATTGTATTTCCCTGAAAGTTGGTACCAACGATACGATTTCTCTATAGATGAGACATACGCCAAAGCTGTATCGATTTCTTCGCTTAAAATATCTACATTCTCACTAGCCCCAATATGAATTAAAGCAATTTTTGCTTCAATTGCACCTAAATGACCACTTAAATCATCTACATCAATCTCAATCAACAAATTCGCATGTTCAAGTACACGATCCCAAAGCGATGAAGCACCTATATTATGCCGTCCTACTACAATATAATAATCTAATAACAATTTTCTCGGCTCAACGGCATCAGAAAACATTTGTCCTAATTTTTCCCAAACACCGACCGCTGTTTTATAATCTTGACATTCTAACGCTATCTCAGCTTGCCTTAATCCAGAATCCAATTTTTGTTCATACGAAGCGCTACGTAACGAAAAGACGCCACCTAACTCACCAATCGCCTCTTTACGTAATTTGTAAGGACCATCTTCCGCCCTAAGCGCATCCTCAAGTGCCGTATATCTTTCCCCACGATCACTAATGCCCGAGACTTCTTCATTAAGCGCAATTTCCAACGCATTTGCCTCTTCGCATAATAATTCAGCTTCATCAAAGTGCGATTGCGGATCAGCATATTTTTTACTTATATACACACCACCAATACCTACAACCATAATTGCAATAATGGATGTTATAATTACAATCAATTTGATATTTATACGCTTCTTTTTCTTTGCCATTTTAAACAAGACTCCAATACCACGCTTTGGGTACTTTTTTACGTTATATTATTTTACCTTATAAATTGAGGTTTTATCCTCAACTACATACAAAAGAAATTACCACTTTCTATACCATCTATTGCGAAGCAGTTGATTCGCTATTTGCAGCATTCCAATCAGGCCAATGATCTTCTACCAACACCGTTGTTATTACTTTAATTACCTTCTCTAGATTCTTATACACAACATCACTGTCAATATCTTTTTGTAAAGACATTGCTACTTCTACTTTACTAAAATATGCATATTTATCTACCACATTAAACTGCAAACTACGCACGGAATCTCGCGTACAAACATAGGTGCCATTTACCGAGAAGTAATACACCACTTGCCTTCTTTGCACTTTCCCATACTCATTGGTTTTTTTCATTTTTAAAATGCGCAACGGTAACCGATCGTTCTCAGCACCTATATCTGAAATTTCCATTTCAGTATTATACTTATCTTTAATTAGCCAACCATTTCCTAAATAACAAACATCGGGAACATGAGGTACCGCATCAGGATCGCCCGTATAATAAGTAACTAATAACTCTACCGCACGCAAAGGATCATTACTCTCTTTGCTTTCATCTAACAAGAGACATTGCAAATATTGTTTAGTGCCGAGTTCTTCTTCAATCTCATCCTTAATCTTTACGACATTATATATTTTGTATGGTGCAATCTTTTTAGGATCTATCAATGAAATGGATCCTTTGACCTTTAATTCTGCAAATTCTTTTTTTAACGGAAGTTTTTCCTTAAGAATTTTTAAATCTAGACGTGCCATGTACACTGAAAACGCCACGATTAAGAGGGCGGAAACCCAAACGGGATTTTGCTTTAATGCTTCTTTAAAACCTGCAGTTATTGGTTGCATATCTTATTTTGTACTCCCTACTTTAAAGACGCCACCTGCTTCATCTTCCGCTTCATCTTCGTCGATAATAAGATTTTGTAATATCCAGGTTAATAAACCATAAAGCACAAAGGCTACCATTAGCATGATAAACCCTAACGCTGTATGCAAAAACCCTTCAGCATACTCTTTACCTACAAACATATATACAGCGCCGGTAATTATGACACGAAGCATATTACAGAAAATTGCTATTGGGATAGTGCTTAACAACAAAGCAAATCGATGAAACACGGGTCGTACTTCCAAGTATGCCATTGCAACGCCTAATGCCACAAAGGTACGCAGTAACCGCATACCACTACACGCATCAGCGACATTTAAATTTACTGGATCTGCGCCATGTGTACCACGAATGACTACCCCTTGCGCTTCAAGGTGAACATTAGGAAATATATTAAGTATAAATGTCGCAACAAATGACGACCACTCACGCATTGGCATCGTAAGTTGCGTATAAATTCTTGAAGGTATCGGCATCGCAAACAACAAAAAAACCACTGGTAACCACAACAAGCGTGCGAGTTTCCAACCCCCAATATATAATACCATACCCCCCAAAAATGAAATCATCATCACCTGGCGTGGATAATAAAAACTTCGCTGGCAAAACCACAGATACCCATACAAACTTAACGCCATTAACACCAATCCGCTTAACGCGGGAGTACACTCAAGCTTTTTAATTGTTTCGCGTTGCAAATAAATAAAATAGATGCTAAATAGTGGAATTAAATAACCATGCGCTTCGCTCGGATCATTCCAACGAAGTACCATTTTATAAATCTCTTCTCTAAACAGTATACCAAAGAGCACACTCAAAAACATAACCAGCCATGTTCGACGAAAAAATATAACTTTTTCATCAATTAATAATTGCTGATTTACTGCATCTTGATTATATAATGATTCTTCACTCATAATACCTCCCCCATTACTATTTCTTTATTTCCAATAGTTTGCATAGATTAAATAAAATCACTTTGATTAATGACCAAAGTCCTTATCAGCAAAATTGCGGTCGTATACAAAACCAAATCCATACGTTGCTCGAAAACTTTGCCTAACCACAGCAAGCCATCGTGCCACAGGATGGGACCCAATATTAATGACATCACCCTCCTTAATAAACATATTTGGCGCTGTGCCTTCCATTAATTTTTGCAAATTAACCCTAAAGGAAACTTCTTTATTTTTACCAACACGACGGGTCAATTCACATCGACTTGGCCAAGCTGTCGGTGTAAAAGGCCCTGCAGCAGCTATCACTTGTTTCAATGTCATTTTTTGCCCCTGCGATATATTGTAAGTACCCGTTCGCCCCATCTGCCCCATGACATAAAAAACACCTTGCGAATTAACAGGCGTATGAATGTCGTCACCAGGCTGTATAACAATATTCTGAGATAAATCTCCGTTATTTAACTTTCGCAAATCTATTCGAATCACTTCTTGTGATATACCTATGGCAGTACTTTTTTCAAATCCCCAAGCTGCTTCATCTGCCGGCTGCACCCCTTGCGGCTTTGGTGCATCTATTTTTTGCGCTTCACCACCGTCTGAAACAATCTTCCACCGATCTCCATCTTTCATCACTTCCGCATTGATTTCATCTTCTGCAGTTACTGTTTCGCCTTCCGCATTTTCATCAAATACTGCTTCTATTAAAGCATTACGTTCACTATCTATCTTTTCAGAAAGTGTCACTATCACTGACAGCGGCGCGATACTATCGATTAACGCTTCATTTGACGCATCTTCATCTTCTGGTTCTTCTACATTTACTGATGGCAAATCACCAGGTGCATCAATAACATCTATAACTTCATTGATGTCTTCTTCTGCCGTTTCTTCTATATCATTTGCAACATCTTCTTGGCCTGTATAGATAGGCACTTCTTGAACATCTTGACCTACCGCAGGGCTCCCCAATAAATCATCAGTGGTTTCATTCCAATCATTATAACCACCAAAATCATCTTCCATGTTTGCCAAATCGTCATTTTTAATCGTTCTAATAACATAAGCATAATCGGAACCAGTACTTGGTATACCACCTGCAAGCGCATAAGCTTCTGAAATACGTAAATCAGGTCTACGTAATTCATATGGACCTGGCGCTCTAACAGCGCCCGAAATTAAAAAAGTCTTTGTATTTGAACTAAGTACGACAACACCAATATTTGGTGTTTTAATAATATCAGGCACAAGTTCTTCTTCAATTTTTGCGATCACTTCAAGTTCTGTCAAATTTGCAGCTGGCACCTGTCCTATGACCGGTAACGTAATATAACCAGTATCTGATACTGGTATATTATCAATCCATTGTTGATCTACTTGATAAAGCTCATTAATGGAGACCCTAAGTACATCGCCTGGGCCTATCACATATTCAGACAAACTTGGGACTAAATCTTGCGCAACGGCATCCCTTGCGCCAATATATGGCTCAGGGTCTTCATCAACCACGCCAAGATTATCTAGAATAATATTTGTTACTGGGATCGATTTGAACCTGCCAATAGTGCCTGGTTCTTTGCATCCAGCACCAACCATCACAAGCAAGCAAAGTGTAATATTTTTTATTATGCTATTCATATAACTCTCTTACAAAACATCTACATTACAAGATATAAAGGACATTTCCTTTAACAGTGGTATGGTACAATTAACGAATAATTCACGACGATAATTAAACGAATACCTTCTGAACTATCGGAAAAAAGGTAAATAACCTTTACTCAAAATCGACATAAATACCTGCTATGAATGATTTAGTGTAATTTTGGAAAGACCAATTTTTTTTAGCTGGCCACATTAAAATGTACTTTCTTTTACAACTTAGTTTACCATGACGTCTGTGCGCTAAACTTTCTGACGAAAATAGTCGTTATCAATACTGATATCTCCATTTATTTTTTCATGAAAGTAAATTTACTCGCTGTAAAACATAACAATTTACTAAATTGTTCAGATAAGAGACTTAATTCGACGATTAATTTGTTATTATTCTTACATTAGTGTTTCTGATAGGCTATATTATGTTTATCAGCGCCATGTATGGATACATGAAATGGCATAGCGATTACCGTTGTGATATTATCGCACTAATAAGACAATATCTCACAATTTCCCTGAATAGCGGAATTTATGATCGTTTTAGGCGCAGCGCCCCTCAAAACGGCTATGTCTTAAATCTGCCAAATAAAACGGAGTTTTATCACATGAAAATTGTTATTGCTGGTGCAGGCGGTCATGGCAGAGTCTTGCTTGATATCCTAAGAAATAACCATCAATTTGAAGTTGCTGCTTTTCTTGACGCAGATCCCGCATTACATGGCAAAAATATTGACGGCCTCGAAGTCATCGGCGGTCTCGATACATTGGAAAAATTTCGATCACTCGGTATTGGTGGTGGTATTATTGCCATTGGGGATAACAGAATCCGTCAGGTTTATGCTGACCGTTTTGAGAAAAATCATATCTCTTTGGTCTCAGCTATTCATCCATCTGCAACCATGGCAGACACTGCATCTGTTGGAAAAAACGTCACTATCGCTGCTGGAGCGAATATTTGTACACATGTCGCAATTGAAGATTCTGCAATTGTAAATACTGGCGCAATCATCGACCATGAATCACATATACAAAAAGCTGCGCATATTTGCCCAGGTGTACGCATTGCAGGCCACGTAATAGTCCGCCCTTATGCTTTCGTTGGCATTGGTGCTACCATTATTCAAGGCATTTCTATCGGTGAATCAGCAATCGTTGGTGCTGGCGCTGTTGTTTTGGAAGATGTACCCCCATACGCTACTGTTGTGGGCGTACCAGCTAGAATTATTGCTGCCCAAAAAACGCCCGATAACAAAAGTTATTCTGAGCAAAATGCAGTAACGATTTTAAGAGAACAACATAAGCAAAACAATGTCGCCATTTCACAAAATCAATAATCTACTTCATTAATCATATTGAGTTGTATTGGTTGCCGCTTGGCACCCCAATTACCAGGCCGCTCGCACCACCCATTTTTAAAATTAAGACCTGCCACAGGCGACAAACAATTATTACATTGCCCCATGTTGTCAATTTGCCAATCTGATAACACATACCAATCACGCCCTATTAACAACTGATTACAGTTATGACAATAAGTACTTGATGCGTCCCTATCATGCACATTGCCAACATAAACATACCGAATACCTTTTTCCATTGCAATACGTCTCGCACGCAATAATGTATCTACAGGTGTTGCTGGCAAATCACGCATTTTCCAATCAGGATGAAATGCACTAAAATGCAATGGGACATCGGGGCCCAAATTTTCAATAATCCACTCACTCATTTCGTGAAATTCTTTATCAGAATCATTTTTTGTAGGAATGACTAGGTTGGTAATTTCAAACCATATATCCGTTTCATTACGAAGATATTTCAACGTGTCTAAAACAGTGATCAATGAACTACCACAAATATCTTGATAAAATGTTTCAGTAAAAGCCTTGAGATCAATATTTGCAGCATGCATATGTTTGTAAAATTCTCTACGTGGTTCTGGTTCAATATAACCAGCAGTTACCGCTACTGAATATATGCCCTTATCAATACATGCCTTAGCGATATCGACGGCGTATTCTAAAAAGATAGTTGGGTCATTGTATGTGTATGCGACACTTTTACACCCCGTTTGCAATGCAACTTTGGCAATTTTTTCAGGTGACGCTTCATCTTGCAAGGTATCGAGTTGTCGAGATTTACTGATATCCCAGTTTTGACAAAATTTACACGTCAAATTGCACCCTGCAGTACCAAAAGAGAGTATCGGTGTACCCGGCAAGAAATGATTAAGCGGTTTTTTTTCAACAGGGTCAATACAAAACCCACTAGAGCGACCATAGGTAGTTAAAACCACTTGATCACCTTCTCTTGCCCTAACAAAACAGAGCCCGCGTTGACCATTTTGTAATCGACATCGACGTGGACACACCTGGCACTCTATACGACCGTCATCTAACATCGCCCAATATCTAGCAGGTACGTTCATTACATACTCCCGTTAAATTTACTATACAAAATTAATCTAGCAGATTGTCACAATAGATGCACCTATATTTTAGAAAAGAAAACGCATTGAGTGCGTTAAAAAATGAAGAGAGATCCGTAAAACCACGCAGGAGGGTAATGGTATTATATTAGAAGAAATATTTTAAAAGAAAGTATTCATTTAAGGTAAATGTTTTAACGTATAGTTCAAATCAACCTTCATAACCAGCATTTGAAATCCAGACACATATTGCCTCAATTAGTTCATCTTTGGTTATTGGCTTAGAGAGAAAATCATTAGCACCTAGATTTACACATTTATCCCGTATACCTACAGTATCATCATCGGTTAAAACCACTATAGGTATCGATTTGTAGTCTGATTGCTCACGAATGCGTTCAATCGCTTCTAACCCCCCCATAAGCGGCATGTGTAGGTCAATCAGTAATAAATTTAAATCATTACATTGTTCAATAAAATCGAGGCACCCCATGCCATGAATCGCTGTTGCGACACGCGCACCATGTTTCAGTAAATAAGTAGCCATCAACAATAGATTATCTTCATCATCATCAACCAACATGATATGCTTATCATAGAGAATATCTGTATTTATATTTTGTATTTCACCGGCCATCTTTTTCATACCTTAAAAGTCAATTCTGTACTAAATGAACATTTATATCTCTTTTATCGCTCTTTACAAATCTCAATATTATTATATTTTAATTTGCGCGACAATATCGCTGTTTAAAACATACCACGGCCTAAATATAACAATTTGCCAAGCGAAACAGCCTATAATAACAAAGAATCAATGATACATTTTAAAACATAATACTTTCTGCTAAATACGATCTAAAATCGGAAAAGATTGCATATTAAAGGGAATATGATAAAATTCGCATCATCACTACTTTATGTGATGATATCAATTTAAGGACACAACGAGATGCCCATTTCTGAAACATATAATACTTTGGTCGTCACCGAAATTAACGGGCATTTCCAAAGAACAATAGAATCTAAGTCAATCCTAGATCTCCCTACAAGCGATGTCGTTGTAGAAGTACATTATTCATCTTTGAACTATAAAGATGCACTCTCTGCCTCAGGCAATAAAGGCGTGACTAAACATTATCCCCATACACCAGGTATTAATGCCGCAGGTATAGTATATTCATCCTCCACACCTACTTTCAACAAAGGTGACCAGGTCATTGTAGGCGGTTACGGTTTTGGTACCGCAATCAACGGTGGTTTCGGTCAATATGTAAGCGTTCCTAGCCAATGCGTCATTCCACTCCCTGATGGTTTATCACTTAATGAAGCAATGATTTTAGGAACAGGTGGATTTACCGCAGCACAAAGCTTGGCTAAACTGATTAAATTTGGTTTAACGCCTGAGAAGGGACCACTACTTATTACTGGAGCGACCGGTGGTGTGGGTAGCACCGCTGTTTCTATTGCTGCCCATTTGGGATATCATGTCGTTGCTGCTACCGGGAAAAAAACGGCACATGACTTTTTAAAAAAGCTTGGCGCCGCTAAAGTACTTGATCGCACTGAGGTAGACTTACCAACTGAAAGACCAATGCTCAAAGAAAAATGGGCAGGGTGCATAGATAGTGTCGGTGGCAATATTTTGACCTCTGCACTGCGAGCGACCAAATATGGGTGCGCTGTAACGACCTGCGGCCTAACACAATCTCCAGATATCACCGCAACAGTTTTTCCCTTTATTTTACGTGGCATAAATTTACTTGGTATAGATTCTGCATCATTGCCACTTCCAGAGCGCAAAGCTATTTGGAATAAACTTGCCACAAATTGGAAACCAAAAAACCTACAACTTATTTGTACAGAATGTAATTTATCACAGCTAAACAATTATATTGATGCCATGTTACAAGGCGACATCACCGGCCGCATCGTATTAAAACATTAACAAGTCTATTGGAACGATATTCATATGCCAAATTACCAACTCAATAAAACCGCTTTTCAATTCACCAATACCCCTGAAAAATTACTTAAAGGGCTAACATCCAATATATTAACAGCGTCAAATAACGCTTTTTTAAGTGCCAAAGGAAAGATCATCGCGACATGCTATCAGGTGCAAATAAATAGCGACAATCACATTGTGGTCATTGACACGCCAAGTGTAGAGCGCTTTCTTGCACATATAAACAAATACCTACCACTAAGCCCAACGGACATAAACCAGCTTGACACTAAAGTTTACTATGACCTTTCAGGCGATGGTAATCATTGCGATGCTATCGCAACGATAAATATGCCAGTTGGAAAAATTATTGTTACCGATCACCTAAATTGTGACGTTGATGATAGCACATTTACGGCATTTCGCCATGATCATTTTCTACCCATTCAAACCGTAGACTTCAACGACGAAATGTTGCTCAACGTTTTTCCTGAACATTTTGTCAGCTACACAAAAGGATGTTATATTGGCCAAGAAGTGATCGCGCGCGTACATAATCTTTCATCGCCACCAAGAAAATTAGCCGTAGTGCATGCACAACCATCTACTGAATCACTTACCTCGTCATTGCTTGATAAATCGACCAATACGTACAGCGGATTTCGTTTCATTGACAACAAGCAGGCATAATCCATGACGCGTGCCGATAAACATATTCTTTATATCTCCAAACAATATGCCACAATGGAAAGCGCTGCGAATATACGGTGTCACCTAATGGTCAAGGCACTCATTGCCAATAATTATCGTGTCACACTTATCACCGCAGGCAAACACCCCGAAATTATTTCAGAGAACAAATACTTAACAGTTATTACACTTACCGCTAACGGCGTTGGGCCTAAGCGCCCCCCTGCTACAAACCCGCTACAATGGCCGTTGCTTTCGGTGGTACCTGGCCCTGATGCCGATCGTCCATATTTAAACAGCACCTTACAACAAGCCCAAAACGTAATCGAAGCGAACAAGATTGATCTCATTATTGCCTCTGGCCCTCCATTTTATTTACTCGCCGGTGCAAAATTATTAGCACAACATAACAACCTACCATTTATCGTCGAATTACGTGATTTATGGTATCACGGTGTGTGGTGGCCATACAAACATTACCTCGACGCTCACAGCGCAAAAAAACATGAAGCGCTATGCGTTAAAAAAGCCAAAGGCATTATCACCGTTACAAAAATATCACAAGATATTTTAATGCATGCTTACGGTTCCGCCAAACACGATAAATTCACCACAGTTCGACATGGTTGCCCTAAAGAAAAACCAATAACTACAACAGCTAAGAATAACCATATCTTTAAAATTGTTTATACCGGCCAACTAAGAGGTATTAACATTGCCAACGAATCAGCAACAAAACGACTGATTAAAACATGTATTCATACTATACTCAGTGTCACTATTGGCAAAAGACGATGTCACCAACTTAAGGTAGAATGGATGTCGCCACATTACCTTATCGAGGCAATGGCAATGGCTGCAAAAGAACTTCCAGAGCTCAAGGCACATATACAGCTGACGTTTGCAGGGGAATCATTCAAAGCCATCGACCAATGGGCAGTACAACACGGTTTAGAAAATCAAATTGTACAACTCGGAAAACTCAATGCAACCGATGCACAAACGCTTGCGATGAAAAGCGACCTGCTAATGATCAATCTTTATGGACTCATTGGCCCCAAAAAGCACTGGTGTATTCCCAGTAAAATTTACAACTATTTAGCCACAGGAAAACCTGTTTTAGGATTACTCCCTCCTGGTGAGGCAGCAGATATATTAAAAGAAGCAAAGGTTGGTTTTATTTGCCACCCTACAAATGTAAAACAAATTTCCGCACAACTGATTAATCTTTACAACCAACACCGATCGGGCGGCATCAAACTTACTCCTAACCAAACATACATAAACACCATGTCACAATCAGTGCAACAAAAAAAATACCTCACATTCATAAAATCAGTTCTAAATACATCATAGTACAAATGTACGCCTATTCAAAAAATGGTTTCAACGCCAGTAAATTTGGTAGATATCATTCAAATACCAATTACCAAAGATTGTGCTAAATAGAATCATGAGTTAAATAGGGAGATTTGGCAACAAGCTTAATACTGCGTTGCGGACGAATGCGCGTTGGTGAAAATCGTTATTGACTATCTTATTGTTAAACACCACGATATCTAAATCTAAAGTACGGGGACCAAACTTATTTGCTGTCCGTACACGATTACATGCTGATTCAATTTCGTATAACGATTGTTGTAATTTTTCTATAGGTAAATCTGTTTCGATCAAAAATGCACCATTAATGAAATCATCTTGATCAACGTACCCTACTGGTGTTGTTTGAATCATCTCACTTACATTTAACAACGTAAAATGCGACGCTATCATCTGCTGTCCCTTGGCGATATTGTTTACTGGATCGATATTTGACCCTACAGAAATCGCTACAATATTTACAGATGCCATAGCCTTCTCTTTTTATATTACCTAACACAAAAAATCATCGACTTCGAGATACTTCTAATGACACCGAATCACAAAAACGAAGTGCCGCTGGCTTATCAATTTCAACCTGTCCCCAGGCAACACGCTCGTCACGCATCACAATTTCGAGCACTTGATCGCACAACCGTTCTAATAAAAAAAAGTCTGTTGCTTCTACAAACGAAATAATTGATTTGGTTAATTGTTTATAATCGAGCGCGTCTCCAATATCGTCGCTTTGAGCTGCTTTTTGGGTATCGACATCCAACGCAACATTAATCACGATATCTTGTTTATTGGTGCGCTCAAAAGATTCAATACCAATAATAGTTCTCAAACGAATGTTTTTTATACAAATACGAGACATTGATTAAAATTCCTTAGCATATCAGTTCCTGTTTCGGAAACCTTAAAATTAACAACAATAACTTACAAGCTTTCACCACCATCAGCAAATAAAATCTCACCAGTTACAAAATCATGATTCACCAAATACATTACCGCACCTGTAACATCAGACAGTTTACCCTGAGAACCCAGCGGTATTCGCCCAGATATACGCTTTGTTTTTTCAACACCATTGTCATCTATTTCGTTACCCGAAGGCGGCAAGATATATCCCAGCGCAACACCGCATACACGTATTTTCGGCGCTAATGATTTAGCGGCCATCTGGGTAAAATCTGCTAGTATTTTTTTTGATAAAGTATAAGCAAAATGCGCCGTGCTGTTTTTCTTTATTCGCGTATCCAAAATATTAATGACCACTGATTGATCATTTTTATTACTTACTAAATTAGAAAATGACTGCGTTAACATAAAGGGTGCATAGAAATTCAACGTAAATTCATTATGCAATGTTTCAATGTCTGTCTCAAGAAAATCCCCTTTAGTGAACAGTGATGCCGAATTCACCAATACGGCTAAACACCCCATACCATGTTGAACTTGCTCAATAAGTGATTGCGCTGAAGTGCCTTGAGATAAATCGGCTTGAAACAATATACATTTTACACCTAGGGCCAATATTTCTTCTTGAACCAATAAGGCATCACTCTGAGAACTGTGATAATGAAGTGCAATATCATAACCAGCAGTAGCAAGTGCTATTGAAATAGCCTTACCTACACGAATTGCGCCACCAGTGACTAATGCAGTTTGATTTTTGATTGGTTCCAATAAATGAAATCCTATTGTATAAATCTTTTGGACAGATCAAGCCATATTTACAACGCCTAGTTGTATTTTACCCGCATTGCCAAAAGCGTTTACCGCTATAGAAACAAATTACTCAAACACCACTTGCATTACTAAAATAAATCAGGGGGAACATCTTCATTGCTAACTTCATAGTCGCGGCGGGCAATATGCGGCCCGGTTATCATTTCTTTGTAACCTGCACCTGGCCCAACCATTGGCATCACATCTGCTTCACGATCAATCATCACCTCTAAGAAAGCGGGGCCATCATAGTTGACAAATCTCTCAACAACATCTTGAAGTTTTGATTTGTCTGAAACAGATTCAGAAAACTCAAAACCATCTGCCTTAGCTGCCATGGTAAAGTTTTTAGAATGAAGCGCCTTGTCTGTACCAGAAAACCTATGGCCAAAATAAGTACGCTGCCACTGACGTACCATACCATCGCCAAGATTATTAAGTAAAAGCACTTTTGTTTTCAATCCATAAGTCACAATTGTTTCTAAATCACCAAAGTTCATACGAATTGAGCCATCGCCATCGACATCAATAACTGTTTTATCCGGATTTGCAAATGATGCACCTATCGCAGCAGGTAACCCAAAACCCATTGTACCCATTGAACCTGATGTCAAAAACAATCTAGGACCACTGACGGTACAATATTGCGCAGCCCACATCTGATGTTGCCCGACCCCTGTGGTAATTATCGCATTACCACCTGTAGCATTTGCAATCATCTCCAGGACGGTATACGGCTGAATCGTTTCAGTATCATGGTCATAATTAAACGCATATTTCTTCTTTAGCTTAGCACAATGCGCTGCCCAATTATCAAAACAACCTTTAATACCAAGCGACTTACCTGCTTTAAGTAAATCGTCAAGCGCAACTCTGGCATCACCAACATGAGACCAATCGGCACGCTTCACCTTAGAAATTTCAGCCTTGTCAATGTCGATATGTGCTATCGCCTTGGCGTTTGGCGCAAACGCTAGCACCTTACCAGCTACACGATCATCAAAGCGAGCGCCAACGGCGATCAGAAAATCGCAATCCTCAACTGCATAGTTTGCAAAAGCTGAACCATGCATACCAAGCATACCCATAGCAAGATGGTGCTCAGGTGGCATTGCGCCTATGCCAAGTAATGTATTTACCGCAGGGATATTAAAATGGTCAGCAAAGGCCAAAAGCGACTCGGCTGCTTCCGATGCAATAATACCACCACCAGCGTAAATCAATGGTCGCTTACTCTTGGCAAGTAATTCATAAAAATTGCCTGCAACGTTTTCGTCAATACGTGATTCACGTAAACGTTTTTGCCTTTCTTCATATCCCTTAAAATAAAGCTCCCCTTCACCCTTGAATACACCAACCCAGTTTTGAACATCTTTTGGCAAATCAATAACCACCGGGCCTGGTCGACCATTTCTGGCAACACGAAAAGCAGTACGCACACTTGCTTCAAGCTCTTCAGGCTTAGAAACTAAAAACACATGCTTAGCACATGGCGTCATAACATTATAAATAGGTGCTTCTTGAAACGCATCAGTCCCCATAGCGGCAGTAGGTACTTGCCCTGAAAGCATAACGACCGGAACAGAATCAGCCATACAGTCGCGCACTGGGGTGACGCAGTTGGTTGCCCCTGGACCCGATGTCACCAAAAAGCAACCTACTTTACCAGTAGATTTAGCATAACCTGCTGCCATAAATCCTGCACCTTGCTCATTTGCAGGGACGACTAATTGAATCGGGTCTTCTTCAGCTTTTTTCCGATTCGCCTCATTATATTTAAATACGGCATCATAAGTAGGTAACACTGCCCCACCAGAATATCCAAAAACGACATCGACACCTTCTTCGGCCAATACTTCAAGGACCATCTCTGCACCAGTCATCGTTTGCCCTGCTCTGGGATGCTTACTTTTTGCTTTACCTACCATTATTACTCCTGAATTCATATTAAACACTTTTAAGCCCCGCATTTTACAGCATTTATGAATAAAAATCAATATCAACCCGGCAATAATATTCAAACTTACTAACCACATAAGTATCTCATTAACAGCCACTTACACCCTATTCTCCAACTTTACACTTGGCTTTTCAAACAACCTCCTTTACAATTTACCACTTATGATACCAGAAAACCAACAACGCCCGCAGCCAAATGGCAAAAACGCCGATTTTTCACTTTCGCCAAGGCAGGGTACCGCCCCAAAAAAAGGGACCACACAATGGGGCATCTGGGGGGCTGTAGCTTTATGCCACGGTTTAATTTTTGTCACACTAGCGATCACCTCCAGCAGCCAACCCCTTACCCAAAACAAACCCAAAGTTGCCCCTTCTGGATTAATCGAACCTCTGATCGAACATATTGAAATCGAAACAACAGTTACAGACTTACAAATCGAAGCCCTCTCTGACCCTACCTTCGAAGATGATACGTTCGACACCTTAGACACCCTTGAAACCACCGAATTGCCTCCAGAACAATCATCAGTTATTGCCGTCGCTTCACCTGACCACCTCATTACTAAAAACAGCCTCACACGCATCTCTATGGCCACGATCTCCCAAATTAATGCAAACGAAACTTTTGCCAGTTCGTTTTGCGGGACGCAAACAACTGCCGCCAAGAAAATCTGTTTTGTGGTTGACCATTCAGGTTCAATGGTCATCGCCTTTGAATATGTAAGAAAAGAGCTATTAAAGGCAATTAAACATTTGAGCCCTGCGCAATCTTTTCATATCATTTTTTATGCAGATAGCCAACCAACACCATTGCCAAATGGTCATTTACGCAGAGCTACAGTTGATAATCGCAATCAAGGGGCTCATTTTGTTTCACAAATTAAGACCGGTACTTTTAGAGGGCTAAACGATCAGCCGTGGCAAGGATTGGCTAAAGCCATTGAAATGGCAATTATGCCCAACGATAATAGTATTGCCAAGCCTGATTTGATCTATATATTAACAGATGGTGAATTTAATCATGACCAGTTGCGTGAGCGTATCGAAACCATACAAGGCAAGCTAGTGACAAAAATTGCCATTAATGTTATTTCATGCGGCAACATAGTACATAATAAGTCACTTAGCAAATTGGCAAACAACAACCAAGGCCGTTTTCGCTTTGTAACTATTCAAGAAATCGATCGTGCGATTTTGCAATAACAATTACAATCACTGCCAGCAGATAGCATTTAATTGCCATATATAGAGGACATTTACATTGAAATGCAGAAAAAAGAAACAACTACGCTACCTACTACTTATTGTCGTCATTTTTTTATTTTCACATCTCGACAATTACGCACTCGCCTCAGACCAACCCATTAAGCCATTTTTTCAATTAACTTTATTGAACCAGGCAAAATTAAACAGTGACGACCTTACTGCAATGAGATATTACCAAATGGCACTTGACCAAATGGCGCACCAAGCATTTCTTGACGCAGGTTTATCTCTAATGGAAATTATTACATTCCACCCAAAATCACCTTATTATGGCGCTGCACTTTATCGACTGGCTAATTTATACGAAAACCGTATGGCAAACAATGTGCCCAGCCGACTCATGATGGCCCATACCATTTATAAAAAAATAAGTAAATTGCCCTCAACTGTATACAACAGCGAACCTCGAGGTCGCTCTCGAACCAAACTGATTGCTTTAAAAAAAAGTCAACGGCATTAATTTTAAATAATATTCAATAAACATTACATTTTAAGAGATTATATAAATGCAACATCGAAAATTTACACCATATTTAATTGTTTTTATTATTGCCATTTTTGCTATACCTTCTCTAGCGCTAGGTGCTGAAGGCAATAGTAACTTTGATAAATTTTTTATCTCTGGAAAATTCTTGGTTTGGGCGATACTCTTTCCTTTATCAATGATCACCACATTTATTATCATACAAAACCTTATTGTGATCCGGAAAAAAAAGTTAATGCCAAGCCAGCTTACTTCTGAGGCTGTCGCGCTTTATAAATCAAAACAATACAAGAAAATTGGGCCATTACTTCGCGCCAATGATTGTTTTATGGGCAACGCCCTTCATGTTGGTTTTTCGCATGCCAACAGTGGTCGTGAAGTTATAGAAACAGCCATGGGGGAAATCATTGATCAACAAACCACACATCTCATGCGTGCTGTAGAATGGTTAAATATCATAGGAAATGTCGCACCCATGATAGGATTATTCGGTACCGTATGGGGAATGATTAATTCTTTTGATGGCATTGTTCAGGCTGGGGGTCAACCAGAGCCAAGCGATTTAGCCGGAGGCATCTCCGTTGCGCTAGTGACAACTTGGTGGGGTTTGGTCGTTGCTATTCCAGCACTTACCGCATATGGTTTTTTTAGAAACCGTATCGATACTATTTCTGCAGATGCCGCAGTTGAGGCTGAAACATTAATCACAGAACTTTCTAAGTCATGAAACGCCTTTCTGTATTCAACCAAACTGAACACTCTGGCCAATTTAACATGACCAGTATGATCGATATTGTATTCTTGCTAATCATATTTTTTATGTTGATTTGCCAGTTTATTGTCCAGGAAAACTACACCGTAGACGTGCCCGATGAAATCACCCAGGCATATACCCCTGACGCCATAAACGCAAATGCCATTACACTTTCAGTATACCGTAACCCAGACAATGAAGATCACATTCTCTATGCCGTAAAAGCAAAACGATACGACCCACAGTCTAAACAATACCGAAATTCTCCGCCAACCCTATTCCTTGACATGGCACAGGAAATCAAGACCATTCGACAAAAAAAACAGACCGGACTTATTCACTTACGTGCAGACAAATCAATTGCATACCATTATGTTCACAAAGCAATGATCGCCCTTTCTCAAGCAGGTATACCGTCAGTGCAAATCGCTGCACTCAAAAATAAACAACAATAACCCCCTAACAAAAAACCAAACACGCAATGTCAATTTTAACAAAAATCAAAAAATGTCGCGCCAAGAAGAAATCCAAATCGGTCGCTTTACAAATACGTATGATTTCGATGATTGACGTAGTTTTTTTACTGCTCATCTATTTCTTACTAACAAGCAATTTTCGCGCCAAAGAAGGTTATTTACCTATATCGCTTCCTGAAGAAAACCAACAAACAACAACGACACGCATGGTTGAACCTCTTGATGTTACAGTTACGTCTATTACCGATGGGCAGTGCGAAATCACCTTAGGTGAAGGTGATATTATTTTTATTGACAATGATTTTGGCAAACTAATAAATGCCTTGAAAGAGATTGTAACAACACATGGGCGCAATGCTTCAGATCCCATAAAACTTAAACCTGCGCCCCAAAGCCAATGGCATCATGTAGTACAAACTTACGATGCGCTATGGGAAAGCAACATGACTAATATCATTTTCTCTATATCGCAATAACAAAAGATGGATATCGCGCATTGAATAACAATAACTTAGGTGTAAGATAAACAGAGATGATCCGTATTCATTTAACAATTTTAATGCTTTTTTGCAGCGCCTTAACAGCCGAACTAACGGAACATGACCAAGCTTTACTCAATAATATAGAATCCCTCCAGTTACACGAACTCTATATTCACAAAGTAAATACATTATCTAAAACCTATTCCGCTACAGACATGCAATTTTACAAATCAAAAGCGATATTAAGTCAATTCAAGCTCGATGCGCTTGATGGCCGCGGGCATACCGTTATCGAAATTCTGTCGCTTTATCAACAGCTATGTGAACAACAACTTATTATTTGGGATCACAATGATCTCTTTGATTACGCTGCAGTAAATAAGATATGCAAAATCATGATCAAACAAGAAAGTATCCAATTTCTCTATTGGACTGAAAATATATGTAGACTTCAAATCGAGCAATTAAGATCTCAAATGTACGATCTTCCCATTTTAAATGAAGAACCACTCGAACACGCCCTTAATAAAATTGAAATCTCAATTGAAAAAATTACCAAACATATAAACCTCATCTCAGCAGCAACTAAATGCCTAAACTATGAAATGGAAACAACACCTGTACACCATTACACCGAACGCTTTGGTAAAAATAATTTTCACACAAAAGTAAATCAACTTTCAGAAAGCAATGCACTTAACAAAACAGAATTACTCATTATCAGTGCTTTTACCCGGGGCCCAAAAAACTTATCACCACTATTGCCATTACTCTCGCAGCATCTAAATAAATTTCCCAAAAAACTTCATCATGGTGATGCACCATCGCAAGTAAGTCGTTTTATAACCTACTGCCAATTATTATTAGCAAAAAAACTCAATGACCAATCACCGATAAATACCAGCGGCATCATATTGCAAACGTTATACAATCCTTCGATCACGCCAACGGAAAAATGGCCATTATTACTTTCAACCATACATTATGAACTATTATGCAATCATTTAGCCAATTGCGACAAATTGATATCTCTTGCAAAAAACCAATTGGCCACTAACAAATCATCCATTGAAAATATTGTCTACAAAAAATATCTCATGGCGCTACACAAGATCGCTATTACCCTAAAAACAGAGCCCTCACCGACGGCAACAGAATACGCAATGCAATTGTCAAACTTATTAACGTCTGCTTCTGCACTATCACCAAGTATGCAGCCATATTATGACCGATTGCTATTCGTCGCATTATCTGATCGATTTTTCTCTGAAATAGACCAAGCCAACACATGGCCAGAACCTTTTTTCGAATCATTAATCCGCACGCTTAAGCAATCAAAGGAACCCCAATCCAAGCGCCTTGAAGCACTTTATAATATTTATCTTTCCACCCATCCACATAACGCATCACATTACGGCGCCATTCTATTTGACTATAATATGCTTTTGTTAAAAACATCACAAATCGAAACAACCAAACAGAAAATCGATTTTATTTTAGCCATTAATACAATTATCGATAAACACCGCAACGATGTTCACAAAGCAACGCTCCGAAATGGGGCCATTCAAAGCGCAACATTCGCATACAAAATATTTAGTGACAATATACAATATGCTAAAATTGCTAAAGAATCTTTTACCGCATTATTTTCACTACCACCTACAGACCAAGTTAATTCGATGAGATATTATTATGGGAATCTTCTTTTTCACTCAAAAGAATACGAAAATGCTTTCAACGAATATTCTAAAGTACCTCTCTCTGACAAACACAAGCTTAATACTGATTTAAAAATGATACATTGCCAATATCTCGGCTATCAAGAAAATCAACGCGCTGTTGCATACGATACAAACTGGTTACCACAATTAGAGCAGGTGATTATACAATCAAAATCACAAACAATTGTAAACCAGACACTTTTACTTGTAGCAAAAATCGCCCAAGATACGCAACATGCCAATATACCACTTGGTCTCGCGCTATTCACTAAACACCATAAAATATGGAACAAAGAAAGCCCTAAACTTTTAAGTGAACACTTGGCACTTCTCAAAGCAAACAATCAACGAAGCACTGCCATAAATATTTCACTTCATTTACCGTCACTGCAGAACGACTATCAACAACGTACGGCAATCAAATTATTACTCAGTAACCGCAAGGAAATACAGTCACTTTTTACCAAGGGTGACAACGCCGCCACAGCGACACATTGTAGGCCAACGTTCACCTTAAGCCACAAATTGTATCAAGCAATCAAGGAGACCCCTACGCATCAATATTATCTTCCTGCGATACAAATCGCCCTCGAAACAGCAATCACGCTAGCGTTTTGCGACCCTACATCAGTCGCTGGCAAGAATGGCTTTCATTTCATCGATACACTCTTGAGAAAATGCCAAATGAATGCCGACACGTCAAAGGCATTTTGGTACAAACTGTCTGTGGCTAAGACGCTCTACCTCAAAAGAAGCGCAAATGAAAAATCACTTAATGATGCCTTGACCATGCTTACAAACTTACGTCGACAACTCAGCAATAGCTCAAACACAACAGCCATTGCATATTGGTGGGAATCCAAAACATGGGAAATTCATTGTTTTCTCGCACAAAATCAAAATAATACCGAACACAAACACCAAGTAAATCACGCCATTGATGTACTTTTGAATAGTCATCAAGCATACCAAGGCCCATGGCGCCACTACTTAAAAACGTTGCAAACATCTATCACACAGTAATTTACATTCCTTCAAGCCTAGCAACCGCAAAAACAATGCCTCGATATCCGGTATTAGTAAAACGAAAATCATATAGCATTTTTTCCACCTGTTCTCTATACTGATGGGTTATGAATACAACACTTAAAACAAAACCTGCGGCAAAAACACCTGTAAAGGTATCTCCTAAAAAAGTGCAACTTATCACCATGGGGTGCCAAATGAACAAACTCGATTCGGAGTTGGTCATGGGGCAAATGCTTGGCATGGGTTACACCTTTACAGATAACACAGACGAAGCTGGTGTGGTAATTTTTAACACTTGTTCAGTGCGTGAAAATGCAGAAAACAAGGCAATGGGGCGTGTACACAACCTTAAAAAACGGCATAAAGAAAAAAAGAATTTAGTACTCGTCGTTATGGGTTGCATGGCGCAACGAAATGGTCGCTCGATACAAAAAGATCATGCGCACATTGATATCGCTTGCGGACCAGGCCAAATTCATAAAATTGGTGAACAGGTACAAGAAGTACAACATTCCCGAGGCATCAATAAGCACAAACAAGTCCTTTTAATGAACTCTATGGGGGATATCGAAAAACTCGAAGAACTTGACACCTCACGGCAGTTTATCGATCGCGCCACACCGCTCTCGGCATATGTTCGCGTAATTCGCGGTTGCAATAAATTTTGTCATTACTGCGTTGTACCATTTACCAGGGGTAAAGAAGTATCCCGCCCAATCGATAACATTGTAGATGAAACCAAAATGCTTATCGATAGCGGCGCAAAAGAAATCACATTGCTTGGCCAAACTGTTAATTCATACGAATTTAAACAAAATGGTACAACATACGGCCTCGGCGATATTTTTGAAAAAATTCATGACATCGCCGGCCTAGAACGCATTCGTTTTGTTACCAATTATCCCCATGATTCTTCTATTGAATCTGGGCAATACAATGAAAATATTATGTATGCAATGCGTGACCTGCCAAAGGTATGTGAATTTTTACATATGCCGGTGCAATCTGGGTCGGATCGCATTTTAAGGGAAATGAACCGCCACTACACTGCACAAGGATACATCGATTTAATCGATCGTTTTCGAGATGTGGTGCCTAATTTATTCGTCGCAGGTGATATTATTGTCGGTTATTGCACTGAAACGGAAGACGACTTCCAACAAACCATTGATGTTTTAGAGCGCGTTCGTTTTAAAAACAACTTCATTTATCAATATTCTCAACGCCCTAAAACAGAAGCAGATAAACTCCGCCCTGATGACGTCCCTGCCGCAATCAAAAAAGAACGAAATAACCGCTTGCTAGAAGTACAAAATCGTATTTCACTAGAAGATAACCAAAAATTAGTCGGTACAATAATGGAAGTAATGGTAGAAGGCCCCAGTAAAAAGCCACACCTTTCAGGCACCAACCAACCCCCCGTTACCAAGAGCGAGCTCTATCTTCCAGACAATAAAGTAGAAATAAGTAAAACAAATAAATTACCTCTACTAAATCAAACGCCTGCTAGCACTTGCGGCATCGGCCCCGAAACCAATCCACAACTTGTCGGTCGCACCAGAGGTGACCACATCGCGGTATTCAGTGGCCCTACTAACTTGATAGGCCAAATTATAAAGGTAAAAGTAACTGGCACAACACCCGTTACACTATTCACTGAAATAGTATAAAAATAGATATTCTCATCGCTTCTATAAATCAGGCACCCTACTGCTTTTTGTTATCGACGCCAAGAAACGAGTACCTTGTTCTATGCAAAACGTTGCCTGACGTGATACATTTAAACAAAAAAATACAAGCACATGTATAAACATATGCTTGTATTGTAATCACATGGAACAATGAGTTGTCGGCTTTACAATTCTGGTTCATCCTCGACCCGTAAAGCTTTAAGCACATCGGAGGTTTCCTTTGCAGCATTCTTAACACCCTTAGTAAGTGATTTGCAGAGCGCTTTTATTTCTTTAGTGTCAGCGTCTAGGCGTTTCAATCTACCCATACATGTATGGCATTCTTTTGAAATACTACGAGACCCTTTTTTCGTTGCAGACCTTACATGCCGCAAAGCTTTTTTAACAATATGATTGGTCTTACCAATTTCTTCTTCTGGTAAACCATTAATTTTGTCAACGGTTCGGGTTTCAATTTTCGCCAATGTGTTCAATGTCTTATCGGAAATATGATTTAAGCGTGCGGTACACCTTTCGATCATTTCCGCTGCCATTTCAGCTTTTTGTTCATCTGTTGGTTTTGGTTTTTTCTTTGCAGCCTCTACATTACTCATCAATGTCAGCGAACTCAACAAAGTCAATAGTAGTGTAACAAGTAATCGTTTTTTTGTTTGTGCTTTCATCATCATTTATCCTTTCGTGTGAAAATGATATAATTAAATAACTCGCAGCTATTACAAATTGTTTATTTTAATCCAATTGCTAAGTATGCATACAACGTAAATCATTTGAATTCAAACACTTACGAAACCCCATACCACCTATCTAATCTACCCCCTTACATATCTTGGTGGCAAGGTGGTGTACTTCATTATTTAAATAACTAATAATATCAACGGGCTTCTGATATTATTATTGCAATAAAATATGAGTAAATACACTTTTTATAGATTGAATCGCTTACGCGAGCGCTTAGGAAGGGGTGTTCACTTTTGGGTCTTGATTAACATCATCTGTATCCCCTGCGATTTCATCGAGCGAAATCACTTCGATTTTTGGCAATTGCTTTTGCTCTCCAACAATGCCTTCAATTGAGCCATACAACCCAGAGACATTATCAAGCACTGTTGAAATTTGTTTTTCTCTTTTTTTCCATATGCGTGTCATTGCACGCTTTTCATATTCTAAATCTTCATGCATCTGTTTATATGAATTCATCACTGAACTAATATGCAATGCAAATTCTTGACTCGTAATATAATTATAAATAACATCTTTAATAGTATCTCTACCAACAGTAATTGCTTTTTGTCGACTTGACTCAATAATACCATGACGCAATGCTGTTGCTAATCCGATTGTAGAATTAAAGTCGGTTATCCAAATACCCTCATGTAAGCCAAAGTGTTTTATGTTATTGGGTTTAGCAATTGATAACAATACCGCGATATCAGCTTGCGCCTGCTGTTGGTCCGTTTTAAGTTTTTCTACCCACGGCTTTTGAAATTCCTTCGTGTTTTTAGACTCCCATAAAATTTTACCACACGCCTTACCGCTGCCGTTATGAACAATTTGTACAATATCGGCACCACGGGCGCCTTTTTTAACTTCTTCAATTTTATCGAAAGGAAATTCTCTTTCTAATAATTCCTTCAATTCATCTTCAAGTGCCTCACCTTGCGCCTCTTGAGAACCCAAGGCTGCACGACGTTTCATATTTTCTACTTGCTCTTGCATGCCTTTGATCAGATCATCTTTTTCCCGCATTTTTAGTTTATTATCTTCCAACACTTTCTCTGTTGCATCTTCAGCTATTTTTTTTCGCTGTTCATTCATTTTACGTTGCACTTCTAATTCAATATTTTCAGACTTTTCCTGAAGTACCCTTTGCTGTTTAAGCATTTCAAGCTCTTTTTTATTCGCTTCAGACAACTTGTTGGTTTTTTCTGCGAGCTCTTGCTGCAACGCTTTTTTGGCTTCAGCCTGTTCATCCAAAATCTTAGCGCGTTGTTCTGCGACAATTTTTTCCTTAGCCAACCTTAACTGTTGAGCGACATCTTGCGCTACGGCAGATTTCTTGGCTTCGAGCATCTCGGTCTGCTTAGCGAGTTGTGCTTGCTGTTTTTGAAAATCTTGATTGAGTTCATTCACTTTACGTTGGTAGCGTGCTTTAATATCATGTTCTATCTGCCCTGTTAACGCTTCAGTTAACGGGATTTCTGTGCCACAATTGTGGCATTTTATATTTTGATCACTCATAATCGCTCCTCAACATTTTATAATCCCTTATATTAATAAAGTATCATTGTAAAAGAATCATGCGTATTAAACAAGTAGACTTTCAGCAGCCCTGATGACACATAAATTGTTTCATCATTGGAACTGCATTGCGAGATTGAGCGAATAGTATTGCAAACATGCTCAAGGACTTATAGAATGCTTGAACAAATCTATTGTTGTAAAAAACGAACATCTGCTAATATGGAGAAACCATGCTTATGCTTCTATCAGCCCAATACCTTAATCAAACGTTTGCTTTAGTCGATGCACTCACTTTTAGTGATGGGCCACACCAGCGCCCCATGATCAATATCGAAACGGATCTTTGTAAAGCAGAAATTTCATGTCAAGGTGGCCATCTAATCGCCTTTACCCCTCGTAACGAAAGGCCAATCATCTGGACAAGCAAAGATGCGATCTTCGCTGAGGGTAAGGCGATTCGTGGTGGTATCCCTATTTGCTGGCCTTGGTTTGGGCCCCACCCTGATGATACATCAAAAGGCGGTCACGGCATAGCCCGCACTGCAATGTGGCATGTTTCAAATACACTTATTGATGCACAAGGCAACGTTAAAGTCACATTGAAACTAAATAGTTGCGCACAAACCAAAAAAATATTCCCATACCATTTTGATCTTGAATTACAGTTTATATTTGGCACCACCCTTTCTGTCACCCTTTCTGCAACCAATACAGATGTAAACCCATTTGTTGTCACCGGCGCGCTACACACTTATTTTGGCATAAGCGATATCGATGATATCTGTATTTCTGGGTTAGAAGATGTCCATTACATCGATAAGCTTGATAATCTTAAAATCAAGTCATCGCCAAAACCGATCATATTTACAGAAGAAGTGGATCGCGTTTACGAAAAAACCGATTCGACCACCATGATTAATGATCCCAAATGGGAACGAAAGATTATCGTTAAAAAATCCGGTAGCTTAGCCACAGTCATCTGGAATCCCTGGATAGAAAAATGTAAAACGTTTGTCGACATGCACGATACCGAATACCGAGAGATGGTCTGTATAGAGGTGGCAAATGCAGGTAGTGACATCATCACTATTCCACCAGGTGGTACACACCAATTAAGCACCACGATCTCCGCGCACCCTTTGCGTTAAAATCTTATCTAGAGATTGCCACGCAAGCTCGGGTGATACCATATAAAGATAACTACGAATGCAGACATATCTATACAGCTAAAACTTTCATTACAAAGGTAGACTCAGGGTTGCCTTTGAATACTTAAAGCAATTACCAAAGCCTACCTTGAATACGCCCCCCTTAAAACGAATTTCCGAAAAAACCACTATTACAACACGATGACTACGGGATTCTTCTACTAGGTGACACTTGCTTTTTGGGGCAATCGGAGCTATTATTGATTTTTACTGTATTCGAGTGCAGAAAGCACTTGAATGTAATGAAATTATGGATCACAAAATAAATAGGAATTCATTTATGGCAAGAAGTTGCACATTAAAAGGGAATCGATTCGATCTCGAAGGCACAGCACTAAGCGTTGGCGATACAGCCCCAGCAGCTACACTTCGTGAAAATCTACTCACTGATATTGAATTAAGTACATTTGAAGGCAAAAAACGTGTTATTTCCGTTGTCCCATCACTTGACACTGGCGTTTGCGCAGAACAAACCAAGCGGTTCAATGAAGCAGCAGCAACACTAACTGATGTTTCCTTTATAACAGTTAGCGTCGATTTACCGCCAGCACAGGCACGTTTTTGTGGCGCAGAAAGCATCAATGCTGAAAACATGACAACCTTAAGTGATCACATCTCGCTCGCATTTGGAAAAGCATATGGTACGCTTATCCCAGCACTGCGTGTAAACAGCAGGGCAGTATTCGTTATTGGCATTAACAACAAACTGACTTATGTCGAATATGTACCAGAAGTAACCGAACACCCAAAATATGATGACATACTTGCCGCTGCTTCAGCGCTTTAGCATTGATCATATTAACATAACATATATTTACAACGTCGTCCCCTGTTAAGTCGACGTACCAATAACACTTTTAGAGAAAAAAGGTAACATAAAATGGACGATATGGTTCCAGTATTACAAGTAGGTTCCCCAGCACCCGCATTTAGTGGCCAAGCAGTTGTTGGCAGCGAATTTGAAGCATTGTCATTTGACGGTGGCACCCTTACCATCGGCGACAAGAAAATTACCGGCAAATACACCGTACTTTTCTTTTACCCATTAGATTTTACATTTGTATGCCCTACAGAAATTATCGCATTTAATGACAAGCTCGCTGACTTTGAAAAAGCGGGCGCCAACGTCATAGGCGTTTCTATTGATTCACACTTCAGTCACTTGGCATGGAAAAACACGCCACGCAATGAAGGTGGATTAGGCGCACTTGACTTTCCACTCCTTTCTGATATGTCTAAGCAAACGTCATATGACTACGGTGTTCTACTTGAAGGTGGCATGGCTGCTCGTGGCGTCTTTATCATCGACGAAGAAGGCATCCTACAAAGTTATACAGTCAACAATTTAGGTGTAGGCCGAAACGTTGATGAAGTGGTTCGCTTAATTGAGGGCTTTAAATTTGTCGCTAAGCATGGTGAAGTTTGCCCTGCGAACTGGACACCTGGCGCAGACACAATGAAACCAGATCCTGAAGGTTCTAAAGATTACTTTAAAAAGCAATAGTGCTTATTGAAAAAAACATTCTGGTTTCGAAAAATGCCATTGCGAAACCGAATTAAAAAGATAGACCCGTAAGCCGGAGCATTTGCTCTGGCTTACTTTTATTTTGGAAAAACGATGCACCCGACACTACGAATTCTTAGAGACTATTTTCCAACTGCCGTGTACACCGGCAAAGCACTCGTCTTTATCAGTGAAACACACCGCGTTGAACTTACAGAACATGAAAAAGGTGGTTTCTCCGACGGTAAGCCAACGCCATTAATTCGTGTACGATTATTCATGATGCAATCCAACGGTGATTACACCCCAGGACACTATGAAGATTTTCAATTACAAGAAATATCAGACCTCGCTGCTGAAATAGAAAAATTTATCCAAGCAGCCATAGGCGCTAATATAAAAGAAATAAACTAGATTTTTAGGCGTTCAATCGCGAATCAAGAAAGACTTACAACTATGCGCGTACTTTCAGGCATACAACCATCGGGCAAACTCCATATAGGCAATTACTTTGGCGCCATGCACCAATATATCGAGATGCACGACAAAGGAAACGAATGCTTCTTTTTTATTGCGAATTACCACGCGCTTACCAGCACCGCAGACAAAGTCGCTGTCGCCGAATATACCAATGAAATCGCACGTGGTTATTTATCAATTGGACTCGACCCTAGCAAGGCAACATTTTTTAGACAAAGCGATGTACCTGAAGTTTGCGAACTGACATGGTTTTTATCTTGTGTTACCCCAATGGGATTACTAGAACGATGTGTTAGCTATAAAGACAAAATCGCACAAGGCATAACGCCCAATCATGGTCTTTTTTATTACCCAGTGCTCCAAGCAGCTGATATACTCATATACCAAAGCGACACAGTACCTGTTGGGCAAGACCAAAAACAACACTTAGAACTTAGTCGCAGCATTGCAACAAAATTTAACAACACCTATGCACAAGATATTTTTGTCATACCCGAACCGTATATCAAAGCTGAGGTTGCAGTTGTGCCCGGCCTAGATGGTCGCAAAATGAGCAAATCATACAACAACACCGTACCCCTTTTTGATACCGACAAAAAAACCAAAAAAGTAATCATGAAGGTTGAAACAGATTCAACGCCCATGGAAGCGCCTAAAGAATACGAAAACTGCAATGCATATGCCCTGTTAAAACTCGTCGCATCTGACGAGGAATTATCGCAGTGGCAGGAAAAATACAAAGCAGGCGGCATGGGCTACGGCCACGTAAAAACGCGCCTAGCAGAACTCATTAATGAACGGTTTGCACCTTATCGCGAACGATACAATGCGCTCGAAAAAGATCCAGATTACGTCGAAGACGTACTTCGTGAAAATGGGAAAAAGGCACGCGCTATCGCACAAGAGACGATGGAAAAAGTTCGCGCAGCAACAGGCATCCTAACGGCGAAATCATAATTAATTTAAAAGTAAATAATCTATGAATAACTACCACATAAAATTAGACAACTTCAATGGCCCAATGGACCTGCTTCTCTACTTGATCAAACGGGAAGAAGTCGACATCTACAACATTCCTGTTGCACGCATTGCTAAGCAATACCTAGAACATGTGAGATTACTACAAGATTTAAATGTCGATAATGCATCTGAATTTTTGGTAATGGCCGCAGCCCTTTTAGAGCTCAAATCTGCTATGTTGATCCCAAAAACAGCAGAAGACGGGGATGACATCGAAGAAGAAGATGATTTTTCTGACCCACGCATGGAACTGGTTAAACAATTATTAGAATATAAAAAGTTTAAAGATGCCGCATATGAACTCGAAGCAAAAGAAGCCCTTCAGGTTCAAAAACACCCCCGTAGTTTATTAAATTTAAACAAAATACGCAAAGACGAAGCATCACGTGAAAAAGAATACGACCTAGAGGGCCTTCATATTTGGGATCTATTCGACGCATTCAATACCGTAATGAGCGCAACACTTTCAGATAGAAAAATTCATGAAGTGCACGAGGATGATACACCTATTGACGTATATGAAACATCTTTATTATCCCAAGCACAGAAATCAGGATCCCTTTCGTTTAAAAAGGCATTTAAAAAATGCAAAACACGCATTGAAATGGTCGGCGTCTTTTTAGCCTTGCTAGAGTTAATGCGCCAAAAACTCATCCGCATCGAACAACCAGATACGTTTGGCGATATCGAGATATTCCCACTCACCGAAGAAGACCCTAAGACAGCAGTTGCTCACGCGCTTTCGCAAGACCTAGACAGCTTGGCCAGTGAAAAAATCGTCGATCAAAAAGAAAAGGGCCTCAAGGCGAGCGAACAAGATCATAAAAACTTCATGTTGCCTAACCAACAAGTCGCTGAAGAGCCGCAACAAGTTACCAATAAGGAAACATCGATATCTCAAGCCGAAGATCTCGACAACAATGAAACTGAGCCAGCACCAGAAATTACTTCAGAAGAAACATTATAAATTTACAATTGTTTAACCGCATCTTTTATTATACTTACAAACCTTACTAAAAAATTTAGTTATTAAACGGAGATATTTATGTCGATCTCAGACACACTTGCAACACTTAGTATCACGCTACCAACACCAGCCGCCCCTGCAGGCGCATATATTCCAGTAGTGACCTACAATAATTGTGCCTACATTTCAGGCCAGCTTCCCATAGAAGGCGGCAAACTTAAATACACCGGCAAAGTAGGTAGTGAACAATCTATTGAAAATGGTCAGCAATCTGCTAAATTATGTGTGATCAACGCTTTAGCCGCTTTAAATGCCGAACTCGGCTCACTTGACTCAGTCACTAGAATCATCAAACTAGAAGTATATGTCAATTCCGCCGCAGGATTTACCGACCAGGCACAAGTTGCAAATGGTGCATCAAACTTCTTAAAAGAGGTCTTTGGCGACAAGGGTTTACACACAAGAGTCGCCCTCGGTGCTGCTGAATTACCACTAAATGCCGCCACAGAAATCGTTATCACGGCGGCATATAAATAGATATAGGGCCGTATATAGCAGAATTAGCGGTATCAGGTAACTAAATCTGTTTAATATCAAAAGATCGCCTCTGTACAATTGACACATGCCATCAACAACACTACAATCCTCATCGAATAATGATGATATATGAACACTTTACGTTTTACGACGTAATAATAACACAACAAGCACACACGCTTTAAACAGACAAGAAAAAAGGAGCCTATCATGGCTGAAAACGTACTCGAAATCACAGATAGCAATTTTGAAGCAGAAGTTGCAAACGCTGACATCCCTGTAATTGTAGATTTTTGGGCACCATGGTGTGGTCCATGTCGCCAAATCGGCCCTATGATCGAAGAACTTGCAGGCGAATTTGCTGGCAAAGTTAAGGTCGGAAAAATTGACACCGACAGCAACAAAGATGTGCCAGTCCAATATGGCATTTCAGCCATCCCTACCATCATGATTTTTAACAAAGGCGAATTGGTCAAAAAATTTGTTGGCATGACTAGTAAAAAAGATCTCAAAACAGCAATGGAAGACATTTCATAATAACACCTCCATTGACTTTGCCAACCCACATTAATGGTGACAAAAAAAAGGCGCACTAATAAATATTAGTGCGCCTTTTTTACTAAATACAAATTACAGTAACGTATATTTGTTACTGATTAATAGGGTTAAAATTGTTTTATTTTCCAAGTAATGTTTTGATTTCTAAACGTTCCTTATCAGTAAACACTTGATCAATTCGATCTTTGCCCAATGCGGTATTCAATTCATTTATTGCTTGAGATTCTTTTCCGACCATCATTAACGCCTTACCCATATGAAAATGAATGTATGCCAATGCAGGGTCGTCGTATTTATAGATCTCAAAACATTTTTGATAATCCTTTATCGCATCTTCATACATTTTGAGGTCAAAATAAATCGTCCCTCGTGTATCTAAAGCATCTCCATACTCAGAATCAACTTGTAGCGCCTTATTAATCACCACCAATGCGGCATTACTATCTTTTTTATATGTCAAGGTTAACCATGCAAGGTTATTCAAACTCTCTTTATCTTTATCATTAATCAAAACCAATCGTTGAAATACATCAATTACTTCAAAATATCTTTCGCGCTTTGTTTTTAATGATGCTAACAATCTCAACAGTTCTATATCTTCATTTTCGTTAATCGACGCAGCACTTAAAAAATTATCTGCTAACGGAAGCGTCTCATCACTACCTGAATATAAAAACATCATGCCTAATTTCTTCAACACCAACGCGTTTGAACTATTTTTATGTAAAAAAGCCATAGCCAATTCTGTTAAATCTGCCCACTGCTCCCTTTTAATCATCAATTGACATTTCACTCGAAACACCAACGATTTGTCAATATTATAATTCTTTTTAATGTTTTCAAATATTTTATTTGCTGCTTCTACATCACCAATTGATTCACAAGAAATTAACTGCTTACTCAATAGCGTAACTTGATCTTCAGGTACCTTGATATATTGAAGATGTTTATCGATTAATTTAATTGTTTTTTCATGATCCCCATTCATTATATATGCTTGCACTAAAGATGATACCACTCGATAATCGCCAGGAGCATCTTTGAGTAAAGCTTTTAATGTAGGTATCGCAAAGATCGGAGAACGCGTGTACTCACTACGTGCCTTCATGAATAATAGAGATTTATTTTCAGGATAAAAAACCAGCCCTTTGTGAACCAAAATCTCTGCTTTTTCGTGAGCCTTTTGATCCAAATATAGCTGCCCTAATAAAATATAAACATCCAAAGGCACATGCTCACCTTCAAGCAAAGATTCAAGATGTTTGACCGCTTGCGCATATGCTTCATCCCCACCTTGCATAAGCAAAAGCCGAGCCTTAATATATTTAAATGCAAATTCATCTGGCGCAAGTAACAATGCCCGCGCGAGTAATTCTTGAGCAATCTTAACATTATTTTCAATTTCGTCATGGTCAAGTAAATTTACAATTGTCTCTTTTAATACATGTGAACTGTTAGGCTTTATTGACAAGGCGTGTAAGAATGCCTCATTAGCTGAAACATATTTTTCTTGCATTTTATAAACGCCAGCCTTTAGTAACCATACACTTACGTTTTCTGGCTCTAATTGCCCCGCTTTATCGATATCCTTATACGCTAAATCATATTGTTGAATCTGACTATATGCGTGCGCGCGTGAAAGATAAATCGATACACCTTCACGAGATGTCAACAATTGGCTGCAATACCGTATGGCGTCATCAAATTTTTTCTCACTCACATCAACAGTGATTCGCATTAGTTGTAACTGTATATTATCTGGGTATTTATTAAGCAATTTATTTATAAGGACTCTTGCTTTATCATATGAACCCCACCCAATTTGCAATCGAGCCAAATGTATTTGTGTATTATTATCTTCTGGAAAATCGGCATTTAATTGCTCTAGTATTCGTAACGCCGAATCTTCATCCCCTAATTGTAAACTGTGTTCAACATGTAACTTTTTGATAGCGGGCAAATCTAATGTTTTTTTGCTCAACAAACTCAATATATCTCTAACTTTTTCGACATTATTTGTTTTGTTCAAAGCAGTCAAATACAATCGAATCGCCACAACATCGTTAGGGTTTTGGTTCCATACACTTTCGTATTCAGATATCGCTTTTTGCATTTTCCCGGTCCGTTCATAAACTTGAGCCAATAATAATTGTGCTTTTAAGTCTCCAGGAAAATCACTAAGTATTCCAGCCAACAACGCCTCTAACTCCACTGCATTTTCTACAAATTTGTCCTCAAAATATAACATTTTTGATTTGAGTAAACGCCAGTGGCGACCACCGTCCCCCTCCAGTAATTTAATATCACTTACAAGGTCAACTAAATCGGTCTCCCCCTTGGCTAGCAAGTGATTACCCCAACGTATCTTATAAAATATGTCATTCTCGTTTTCTATCATATTTTGTTTTAAAAATTGCTCAGCGATATCAACTTGATTTATACGTTTATAAATCTCCACCAGATCTAATACCAGTACTCGTTTTTTTGTACCCGTTTCAGTCGTTTTTATTGCTTCAAAATATATATTTTCAATACTTGTAATATCTTTATTTAATAAATAAATAAGCGCTAACCCCCTAAGCGCGGTCAGGTCTCTAGCATTTCCCTTTAGTAGATTTTTATATAACTTTATTGAATCGTCTTGATTACCAATCTGGAAGTCAATTTTTGCCTTTGTTAATGCTACTGGAATATTTTCTATATTCTTTTCATAGAGTTGATTAACTAAATGACTTGCTTTTTTGATATTAGTCTCATTAAAATTCATCTCAATTTCGAATAAACTAACTGCTATTGTTTTCGATTGCGTAAAAAATTCGCTTAAATCACTATTATACTTCTGCCATGCATTCGAAGATCTATCTGAATCAATATCCGATAGTATCTTTGCACGCAATTTCAATGATAGAATTTTTGCGTCAATGCTTTTGGGGTTAATCTCAAGCGCCACAAAAACATGCTTCAGCGCACTCTGTGTATTACCTAATTTTACAAACAATTTTGCCATAGCTAAGCGTGGTTGGAACAATTGAGGAGAAGAAGCTATTACCGAACGCCAAACTTGCATTGCTTCTATATTATTACCCATCAAACTATGTATGGTTGCAATTTTACTATTAATATTTGTATTTCTTAAATGATGATATTTATCTTCTACTTTGGGTGATAATGATTGAACTAAATATTTTATGGATTCTGAATATAACCCTTTCTGCGCTAACATTGTTCCACGATAATAGTTCACTATTAAAGGTGAAACTTTTCTGGCCTCCATCTCTTTTAATAACAATTCAACCTTATTAGAATTAGATGCTTCCAAGTAAAGTGTAATCGCCTGTAAATTAAAGGGCCATTTATTATCTTTAAGCGTTGCCAACCCTTCGTCTGCTATATTGGCCATGATATTTTTATCACCATGCTTAACCGCCCACCTGCTATACAAAACCCACAATGAAAGATTTTGTACATCTTTTGTTTTGATTTCATCTAAAACAACCTTGGCCTTATCAAGTTGATTTATCTTTATATATAATTTAGCAAATTCATATAAAATCGAAACGTCACTATGCGGTAAACTTTCTGCTTTCTTAATATCTCCCAAAACAAGCGCGTCTGTAACGCCCAAATCTTCTACATTATGCATCGCTCGGTACACATATGGAAGCGCCATGTTCGCATTTGATGCTATACATTTCGTAAACCAATCGGTTTGGGCTGCTGGACTGTATACATCACTCAACGCTGCAACCACGACATACGCTTCCAAATAATGAGGATTATCCAATATTAATTTTTCTAATACAACAAAAGCCTTTTCATGTTTTTTATTACCAATTAAGGCTCTTGCGTACAGTAAAGAGATAGATTTAGACGGTGAATCAGATAGTGCTTTTTCAGCACGGGTTTCGGCCTCAATATAATCATTATAAGTATCAAGATATAAAGAGATCAAATTTTCTGTAGCTGCACTCTTATTCATGTCACTGATATTATATTTTTCTTCGATTTGCTGAACAATTCTATACGTATTTACCGCAAACATTAACGCACTACTATTTACAGGACGAATATTGACTTGCGCTTCTGCATACATCATTAATATTGGTATCAATTCAGGGGTATGCTCTGCTCTTCCAGTATATTTACCCAATTGGACTACTGCTTCAGTCCACGATTTTTTTTCATACGCGATTTTTCCTAGTTTTAATCCTTGAGCACCTTGCGCTGAGATATTAAATTTACGAATAAAGTAAGCACTGCCAACTATAATAATAAGCACCGTGAATAATATCGCCAATAACGACCATTTTATACCGCCGGTAGCTCTACGATTCTTTAAAGTCTCAATATTTGTATTATCTATTTTTTTCATATTGCTTCCCTAATATATATTAAAATTGTTGTATCGTGCGTTTTGCAATTTGTTTTATTGTTGCCCAACAAATCCAGATATCTTTATGTAACCGTATATCTTTTATATAGTCAGTATCATACTTTAGCCACTCTTGAAAATCTTGCGATACCGCTCTAGTACGCATCACTTGCCATAAACCTGTAATACCAGGTCTCACTGACAAGCGCGCATCTCGCCAAGGGGGACTACTTGCGTTTTCTACTTCAGGAGACGGGCGCGGACCAACCAATGCCATTTCCCCTAAAAGTACGTTATAAAATTGGGGAATCTCATCTAAACATGTTTCTCTTAGAAAATTTCCTAACGTAAATATTCTAGGATCATTGTCCATTTTAAATTGGGGGCCATCTACTTCATTTACACCTCTCAGTGCCTGTTGTAAATCATCAGCACCAATCATCATCGTACGGAATTTCCAACATTTAAACGGTTTTCCATGCCGACCTTGTCGTTGATGGCCAAAAAAAACGGGACCTGGGGAGCTAATCTTAATCGCTACACTGAGCAGTAATATTACAGGGGTAAATAACAAAAGCACTGAGAGTGAAATTAAAATATCGCACCATCTCTTTAAAAAATTCGAATATAGATCATTTTCATAGTGTCGATAAGGACTAAAATTGTTTTCCGAATTTTGAAAATAATCGATTTTCTCCTCATGATGTGATACATAATAATCAGAGGTGCAATAAATGTTATGTTTAATCTCCATATTACTATCAACTGATTCATTCGATGAAATTAGCGCACTTTGAATAATACTGTTTTGACCAATGGTACAATTATCACCTAAGATAGTTGGTCCTGCTACAACTACATTATTCTTAATCGTTACATTTTTCCCTATATAAACATCCCCAATTATAATGGCTGAATCTGAAATATGCTTAGTCTTTGAAATTAAACTATTACAATTTTTTATTAAATGATTTCGATATAATTCATATACACCCTTCTTGGTAAACAAATCAGCCCCCCCCCCTGACACCATTAACGATGAACAATTCAAACTATTCTTCTCAATGGCTTTAGCAATGGTATCGTAACGAATATCTAAATGATCATCTACGATAAACTTTTTTAAACAATCTCCACGAAT